>JABAOH010007947.1_pt3 | contig 23821 bp, 18 predicted proteins | sample 7062181 | NCBI WGS metagenome assembly JABAOH01 (sample SAMN14538630, study PRJNA623070) | marine sediment metagenome | biome: marine biome [ENVO:00000428]; feature: marine pelagic biome [ENVO:01000023]; material: deep marine sediment [ENVO:00002113]; isolation source: pool of 5 deep marine... | reverse complement strand
CCAGATTCCTGAGGTCCTTGGAGCCACAAACCGTGGGAGTATCAAAGCCAGCGGCATCATGATGGCAAGAAATGTGAGACCAACGATCAACGCGGGCGTGCGGGTATCGCCTGATCCGTTGAAAGCCATGGCACAAATCATGCTCAACCCCAAGAAGGGGTAGCTGAGCGTCACGATTCGCAAATAGGTCTTCCCGATTCGAATGACTCCAGGATCGGCATTGAAAAGACTGACCACTGGATCCGCGAAGGCAAAAAAGACGCCTCCGGCAAGGACCATAAATCCGCAAAAAATCGATACCGCCAACCACGCGCTCTTTTCGGCCCGATCAGGCCTCTGGGCTCCCAGGTTCTGGCCAACCAACGTCGAAGCGGCCCCACCGATCGCCCATCCCACCATCATGACCAACAGGTTGAGTCGAAGGCCGATTCCAAAGGCTGCTACAGCGAGTGTTCCATAGATGGCAACGATTTTCATCAGACCCAGGTGAGCCAGGCTCCTGAGACCCCCCTGAAGGGTTCCGGGAATGGCAATCAAAACCATCCGTTTCATGAGTCGCGGGCTAAACCGCAAATGGGCCAGGTGAACATGGATTCGAGAGTATCCGCTAACAAGAATCCAAAGGCCCAGAACCATGGCGATCCCCTGGCCGATGACAGTGGCATAGGCGGCTCCCCTCACCTCGAGGCGGGGAAATACCCACAGGCCAAAGATCAACAGGGGATCGAGAGCGATGTTAAAAGCTGTGGCGACGATCAGAATAACCATCGGAGTTCTGGCATCTCCTGCACCCCGAAGAACGGCTCCTGACAGATACATAAAGATCAGTGTGAAGGCCCCTGTAAAGACGATCCTGAAGTAAGCCGCAGCCGGTTCCATGATTTCGGGTGAGGCACCGAGGATCTTCAATACGGGCTCACCCAGAAAAACGCCAAAAAAGGCAAGAAGAATCGATATGATCCCCCCAAGAATCAGCGATTGAACCGCTGCCGCATTGGCCTGCTCCAAATTCTTTGCTCCGAAAAATCGCGCCACCACGGCCACAGTGCTGATGGAAACGCCGATGAGAAGGGTCCAGGCAACCATCATGACGAGGCCGCTCATGGCCACTGCCGCCACAGCCGTTGGGCCAAGCCTGCCCACAAAAATCATGTCAACGACCGAGAAGGCGTTCTGCAGGAGGTTGGCAACGGTCATGGGAAGAGCGAGCGTCCAGAGGTTTTTGAGGAGGGATCCTCTCGTCAGGTCTCGATAGGCAGGGATCTCAGGGCCCGTCTCAAAAACGGTAACCGATTCAAAGTTTTCTTTCCTTACCACCATCGTCAGGCCGTCCAGAATTGGCAAAAACCTATGCGTCACGTACTGTATCGTACCGCCGTTTTGTATTGCAAGTCTCATGGGAGTGCTTCGACGAAGTCTTCCATCGTTTTGTGGCGTATGAAACGACCGAGATCCACCTCGCCACGGGGTTTCAGGATATCACCATGGACAACATGCCCAAGGATCTAATCGAAACCTTCTACGACCGGGTCAGGGAGAACTGTGCTCGAGAGAGAAAACCAGACCATACCGAGATTCAGTTCCTACTGGCGTGCCGAAAAAATGCTGGGGGCCTAATGAGGAGATGGTGTGGAGAATCGATGAAAAGACCAGAAGAAGGGCCGCCGAGGCCCTGGAGGCCAAGTTCACTTTCCTGTTCCAGCAGTTGAACCTGGTCGACACCGAAAATCTGGTGAAGAGGTGGGTTCCCGAACCCGAGGTGACCTTTTGATATCCCTAGGCCTGGGTTCTAAAAGAGATCCAACTGTCTTCGACGCTTTTCGGATGGAGGCTTTCGACGCCCGGCCGAGACCTGCCTAAGATAGTCCTCAATTTCCTTAAGAAATGGGGAGGCCTCTTGGACCCGCGGCTGGCCGAAGAAGGTTCGCCTGCGGGCGCGGGTCAGGAATACCTTTTCCTTACCTCTTGTCAGCCCGACGTAGAAGAGCCGACGTTCCTCTTCCACGGGAGCCGGTGACCGTCCTTTGGGTCCGTAGGGCAGGAGATCGGCCTCACATCCGGCAATAAAAACAATGGGAAATTCAAGTCCCTTCGACGCGTGGAGAGTCATCAACGTGACCTTTTCCGCCCGTGGGTCAAAGGTATCGAGATCTGACCTCAAGGCCATACAAGCCAAAAACTCGGCCATGTCACCTCGACTACCCTCAGCCTCCCAAGCCAGGACTTTCAGTGCATCTCCGGTCGGATCAAAACCGAGATCCTCGGCTATCCTTTTTATGATCTCAGCAAGGGGCGAATGGCCTATTCCTCCTTCCGACTGAGGCGCCAATTGATCCTGTTCCTTCCTCAAGTCAGGGATCTTTCCCGAATCGAGGTTCTTTCGAAGCACCTGAAGAACCTGTTTTACGGTCTCGTGGTTCTCTAACGCCACCCCACCGATTCGGCGGAAGGGAATGCCCGACCGTTCAAAGGCCTCCTCGAGTTTCTCTCCCTGAGAGTGGAGTCGATACAATACGGCAAAATCCGAGAAACTTCTGGTCTCCGGGCCGTGCGCGACATCGACTCGGCCGCTGTCAAGAGAAAAATGGCTCGTGCCTCCCACGAGTTGTTCGATGGCATGGACAATGGATTCAGCCTCGGTCTTGTCCGTGGGATACTCTGCTATCGAGAGGAAACCGTCTCCAGAGATTCCAGACCAGACCCGGTTCTCGAGGGATGAACTGTTGTGGATCATGAGACTCGCCGAGGCTCGGAGGATCGTCTCCGAGCTTCGGTAGTTCTGCTCGAGGCGGACGATCTCTGCGTTCGGATAGTCTTTTTCAAACTGTAAGAAGTAGCGGCTATCTGCCCCGCGAAATCCATAGATTGCCTGGTCAGGGTCACCAATCACGCATAGGTTTTCGCCACCTGGCGAGAGCAGTTGAATCAATCGGTACTGAGCGTAGTTGATGTCCTGGTACTCATCGACAGAAATGAAACGAAACCGCTCCTGGTAATGGGCCAGGACCCCTGGATGTCTCTCGAAATGTCTTACTGGTAAGACGAGCAAATCATCGAGATCCACTCGTCCGGTTCTTTCGAGGGCCCTCTCATAGGAGCGATAGAGCATGGCAAAACCAGGATCCGATGTCTCAAAGGCCTCAGAACCAAGGAGGTTCTGTTTGACCCTGGAGATCTTCTGTAATAGGTCGCTCTTTCCTCTTTGGGAAATCGAGGAATCCAGGCCACTCAAAGCCATCTCAAGGAGACCCTGAGATCCCACGTCATTGACGATCAGCGGCTTAGCGGACTCACCTCGAAGCTGCATCTGCTCACTTAAGATCTGGTAGCCCAGGGCGTGGAAGGTCCGAACCGTGACCAAGGAATGCTCTTCCAGGAGTTCTGTCAATCGTCCTCGCATCTCTTCGGCAGCCTTGTTGGTAAAAGTGATTGCCAGAACCTGTTCTGGCCTCCCGATGCCACTGCGAATCAAGTGAGCGATCCGGCGTGTAAGCGTGAGAGTTTTCCCCGTTCCCGGACCAGCAACGATCAGTACGGGGGTTCCCCAATGACATACGGCCTCCTTCTGGCGAGGATTCAATCCTCGCACCGTCGGATCCGTTTTGGCTTCCGGGGCTAAATCAACGGGCTCAGAAACAGGGGTTGGTGAAGAAGGGGCATTTGGTTCAGTGCGCTCAGACTCCGCCCCTTTCCGATTGAGCGCTCGTTTTTCTGGCTTCGTTTTCTTGACACCTGATGAATTGGGTTTAAAAAGGACGAGACTTTCCTGCCCGGAGAGGCGCTCCCTGTCCTCCGGTGTAAATAGCGTGATCGCCCCAAACTCTCCGTCGTACCCGGCAGCGATGTGTAGCTCTCCCTGTCGCATACGGCGAAGGCCCTCCGCTAAAATGTCGTCGCCTCTGGCCTCCAGGTCGTCGAGGGGGAGGTCCATGAGGATTGTAAATTCGGGTCCATGTTGGTCCAGCAGTCGCCGGTATTGGGCCTGAGCCCAATTTGTCTGAGGGCCAACCCCTCTGATTTGCGCAATGATTTCAGGTAATGTGAGCAGGCTTCGAAAGGGTGAGGCCCCTTTCGGTCGAAAGCCCTCTTCACGGTCTGCCAACTCCTCAACGCGATGCATCACCCCGATGGTCACGGGCCGACCACAACTCGGACAGAGGTCTCCGTTTTCGAGGGTTTCCCTCGGGCTCATTCGCATATTACACTTTCTGTGGCCGTCGTAATGGTATTTTCCCTCCTCGGGGAAGAACTCGATGGTTCCGAGAAACTTGCGAGGATCTCTCAATTTCAGCGCCTTGAAGATCGAAAAGTAGGAAAGGTCTGTATCGAAGATATTCGCCTCTCTTCCAAGGTTCGAAGGAGAGTGGGCATCCGAGTTTGATACCAGGGCCAAATCATCCAGGGCTGAAAGACGCCAGTTCATCGGAGGGTCCGATGAGAGGCCCGTTTCTACTGCAAAGATGTGACGAGAAAGGTCCTCAAAACACTCCTCCAGAGAATCAAAACCAGATTTGGAGCCAAACAGAGAAAACCAAGGTGTCCAGACATGGGCGGGAATGAGATGGGTGTCAGCGCTCACTCCGAGTGTTGTCTCCAACAAGTCGCGAGCATCAAGGCCCAGGATAGGACGACCATCCGACCGCAGATTGCCGATCCGTTCCAGGGCCCGATTCAGTCTCTCCGCCGATTCGAAATCCGGAACAAAAACAACACTGTGATTTTTCCGAGTCCTGCCGTTCTTCTTATAAATACAACTGATTTCCGTAGAGAGCATGAAGCGCACGGGGGCACGGCAGGACGCCGGCACCTCTCGTTCGCTAAGGGCGGAAAATTGCGACTTCAGTTTGAATAGACCCGGCTCGGCACTCTCAGTTTTGTCTCTGAGCTCGGAAAACCACTGGGGATGTGTGAAATCACCCGTACCGAGGACCTGAATTCCCTTGAGCTGAGCCCAGAAGTTGAGATGCTCCAAGTCGAGGTTCTTCGCTGTGGCTCTCGAGAGGTGGGAATGAATGTGCAAGTCGGCGATAATCATGGGGGGGGCCACGCGTATTTGGGTTGGCCCAAATCTATCAAAGGGAGAACATGTTGTCAATATATTGATTCATTGGGAAGGAAAGACACAATATATTGTTATGCCTCGGTCAATTTTCTTGCAGGAATTCCTAAGGGTAGACAAAGAGGAATACGCTATGCTTTTCCGGATCGACGAGCAGTGGTTCAAATCTCTTGTTCATCTCATGCCTTTCTGGGTGGTTCTTCCATGCTTCCCAATCTTCCACGCTCTGCCAGTTACTGATCACAATATACTTCGCGGGGTCCTCCCTAGAGCGTAGCGTTTCACCCGAGATATACCCCTTTCTATAAATGGCCAGGGTTCGAAGTTCTCGCATCAGGTTCATCATGTCGGCCTGTTTGCCTTCCTTGACCTTCCTTTCAATGATCACTTTAATCGCCATGGAAGCCTCCGTCTGGCAGCTCAGGCTGTCTCGGTGTTCATCGACTCGACCAACGATGATAGATGTTCCTAACGCTCCCGTCCACCATGAAACCCGAGGTCTTCGGCCGAATCTTAGGAATGTTCAGATTCGTCACACATGGCTGCCCGTGCATTTATTCTCATGTCCTCAGAGCGTTCCTTCATCCCATGCACGACTCGAGCATGTTCCCGAACTCTCTCCGAGAGCTCCTCCTCTGTTTCGGCAAGCGCTACCCCCCACAGTCCATCCCGAGGTCTCTCGAAAAAACGACCCTTCCCAGAGTGAATCTCCAAAGGGTATCGATGTGTACAATACACGTATTCTCATTACTCCATTCTAGTCCCCTGAATCCAAAAATCAACAAAAATTTCGTTATGGCAGAAAGTCCTTGACATCCCGCCAAGTTCTGCGTTAATTGACGGAAACAGTATGGGAAAAGGAGGTACACCCAATGGCTAAGGGCTACATCTATGAGCACGTGGTTACGCCTCGGGATGTGACGGCTCAGGCGATCGTCTATGATGAATCTTACGTGGAGTGGGCCTGCACCGCAAGGGAGCGCATGATCGTCGAGCACACCGCGAGTCGGCCCCGTTTCCTGGTTGGTGAAAGCTATTTTCGATACCAATCCCCAGCCTACTTATACGATCGCATAGAAATTCGAGTAACAGTGGGTGACCATAACCTGGAAAAGGGACGTGTGAAACTGGATTTCCGTTTTAGCAACAAGGCGAGTAGCCAGATGCTGGCTGAAGGTTACCAAATCATTTTTTTCCATGACTTCGAAACTGGAAAACGGATATCCATCCCGGAGGAGTTCCTCAAACTGGTTGACATTGGAACCGTTGAGGAGTTGTGAGTCCAGTCTCTAAAAAAGCGAGAAATATGAAAAGGAGGCATTCACATCTTACCTGGAAGCAGTCCTTCGGGTACGCTGCATTAGCCCTTGTTGTTACAAGCCTGAGTCTCGTCTTCTACTGCTGGCATCTTTCAACGCAGATCGAGACACGGTTCTCGGGTCGACGCTGGAGTATCCCCTCCAGAGTTTTTTCGGATATCACTATCCTGTATCCGGGACAGCGCTTGAGCCAAGCCCTCGTCGCGGAAAAACTCCACCGACTCGGATACCGCCAAGTCACAGATAGGCCAGAGCGCAGGGGAGAGCTACGCGTCTCACCCACTGTCCTCGACCTTTTCCTTCATGACCTCGACATACCTTTTCGGAAGAGGCCAGGATACCCTGTTCAGATCCGGTTTTTCGATGATCGGATTGAATCGATCGTAAGTCTCGAAAATAGAGAGCCCTTAACGCTCTTGGAGCTCGAGCCCGAGGAAATCATGCTCTTTTTTGGGCCTGACCGAGAGCAACGTCAGCTTGTTTCCATTGACGAAGTGCCTCAGCATCTCATCGATGCAGTATTGGCCGCAGAGGATAGTCGCTTTTTCCAACACCACGGATTGGATCCGAGGGGAATTCTCAGAGCCCTCTATAACAACCTCCGCCATGGCGCGATCCGGCAAGGTGGGTCTACCATTACGCAACAGCTGGCCAAAAACTACTTCCTGACTCCAGAGCGAAAGATCTCTCGCAAGGTGAAGGAACTTCTCATGGCGATGACCATGGAGCTTATGTACGATAAAAGAGAAATCCTCGAGATCTATCTGAACGAGATCTATCTTGGGCAAAAGGGAGAGGTTTCTATCAATGGCGTTGGCGAGGCGTCTTATTTCTATTTCGGTAAATCGGTTGGCGAGCTTTCGCTCGTAGAGTCTGCCACAATAGCGGGCCTGATTAAGGCTCCGAACCATTATTCCCCCTATGTTGACAAAGCGCGCAGCCGGAGACAGACAGATACGGTCCTTCGCGCCATGTATCGGAGCGGATGGATTTCCGATGAAGAACTCGAAACCGCCTTGTCGACGCCGGTCGACACGGTCGGTTTCACTGAGGACGGTAAAAGGGCCCCTTATTTCATGGATTACCTAGCCGACCAACTCGAGGACCTATATTCTCCTGATGCCTTGTCCACGATGGGACTTTCGATTTACACCACATTGGATCCGTGGGTTCAGGAGGCCGCGCAGAAGGCGCTCGCGAGGGGATTGGCCCGGTTGGAAGAATCCAACCCCTTGCTGGCTCGCGACGATCCAAGAGAAAAACTCCAAGGTGCCATTATCGTGATGCAACCCAGGACAGGCTATGTCTTGGCCATGGTTGGAGGTCGCGATTATAGCGTGAGCCAGTTCAACCGAATTACCCAAGCCAGACGGCAACCTGGAAGCGCGTTCAAACCCCTTGTATTCCTCAGTGGCCTCGATACACTAACTGCTGCCTCCATCTTGTCTAATGAACCCAAGTCTTACACGGTCAATGGAGAGCTATGGGAGCCGCAAAACTTCACACCGATACCAGGTGGCCGCATAAGTTTCGGCGATGCTTTGGCGAAATCCGTCAACGTGGCCACAGTCGATTTGGCCATGCAAGTTGGACTGGACCGAATCGTCCGTATGGCATCGAGATACTTCTCGACGCCACTCAAGCCCTATCCTTCGCTTTCTCTGGGAGCGTTTGAGGTAATCCCGTTAGAGCTCGCGCTCTCGTACTGTGGTTTTGCCGCTGATGGTGTATTACCTTATCCTTTATCCCTCAAAGAGGTCGTGGATGAAAATGGCCAAATTCTGGAACGGAGACACATGAGGATTGAGCGAATGACCTCCACAGCGAAAGCGTTCATCATGAATTCTCTGCTGCGGAGAGTCGTGACGGAAGGAACCGCCCAGTCTCTCAAAAAACTGGGGATCTCTTTTCCAGTGGCCGGTAAGACGGGCACGACCAATGGTTTCAGAGACGCATGGTTCGTAGGATATACCCCAGATATTCTGGCGCTGGTCTGGGTCGGTTTTGATAATGGGGATTCGGTTCATGCGAGTGGAGCCGGTGCTGCTCTACCCATCTGGGTTGATTTCATGAACGCTATCCCAGCGTATGTGTCGGGTGATTGGTTTACGATGCCGCCAGGCGTCGTCAAACGCGTCGTCTGCTCCGATAGTGGATTTCTCGCCGTTCGTAATGCTTGTCCCGAGCCATATGAGGAATTCTTTCTGGAAGAAAACGTACCTGTCGACGCCTGTCCGCTTCATCGGCCAGTCGGACCTTTCAAAGCACTTCTCAATGGGTTTAGACATCTCATCGATAACTTCTAGATGGATCGCCCTATCCCTGGGCTGGCTTGCCCTGGCTATCGCGGGTTGCGCCGTAACGATATCGGAACCCCCCACGGTGTCTCCCCCACCGACGCCTTCGCAAACCGAGGAAACACCCAGCATCCCGGAAGGACCGAGTCCACGTGCTCTGGCATCGTTACAGCTGACAGACCAGGCTCGAGTATTCCTGGAAAGAGGTGAACCGGACGATGCCATTCGGATCCTCGAGCACGCTATTCACCTCAATCCCGCCAACGGTCAAAACTATTTCTACATGTCAGAGGCGTGGCTCATGAAAGAGAACATTACCCAAGCCATCGAATTCAATCGTCTGGCAGGTATCTACCTTGAAGGGGATTCAGAGTGGATGGCCCGGGTGATGGAACAGCAGGAACGGATCAAGAGGCAAGAGCGATTACAGTGACACGGCTAAGATCCTCTTCGTCGCTTCACTTCTTGCAGAAGCTCAGAGAACGCCACCCCCTTTTGAACAAGAAGGACGAAGAGATGATAAAGAACGTCAACGCTTTCCTCTAGGGTTCTTTGTTTAGATTCTTCCTTGGCTGCCTAGATGACTATCACAAACCCGGCGGACGACCTACCTTCACTCACCTATTGTTCAACTCAATCATCAGCCGTGCTTCCCAAATGCCATTGATCTGTAACTAGGTGGATGCTCAATCTTTTCTCAGCTTTCGTGACTTGACCGGCGAGAGGACGACCGATCACCCCTTCCATTCGTTTAGCCACCGTAATTGGGACATCTAGGTCGATTCCAGTTCCGATCCCCAGCTCATGAAGCAACGACATGAGGTCCTCTGTGCAGACGTTGCCGGTGACTGGAGAGGCAAAAGGACAACCAAAGGCTTCTGCCACCGATTCTCGAACCGGGATATCAGTTTCCCTCGCTTGAAACCCAGCTCGGGGTCCCACCTCAACAACAGTGACTGACTTAGGCAGGCTTATGGTCCTCCGCTTTTCAGTGAGAGTGTGAGGTCGGGTCTCGGCATCACATGTCTCTAGTCCGCTTTATATTGGGCTTCCTCTGGCCAACCATCGGGATAGATCTGACCTGGCTTTTCGCCCAGTTTTTCTTTTAACCTAGCCAGGCCTCTCCGTTTGAACTCCTCGCGAGGTTCCTTCGGAATCCTCCCGTTCAATATTGACTCGGACCGCAGTCGCCGACCGATGGTTTTCTCCATCATGGTACCCAGCTCAAGGAGACGATCCACATTGATACCGGTTTCAATACCCATCTCGTCCATCATTACCACCATATCTTCCATAGTCACCAAGCCAACCACATTGGGGTCCTTATAGTAATAGGCCCCTGTGCCCATAACCGGGACGCGATCCAAAAAATTCGCCGGCTGACCACCAAGTCCGCCAAGGGTACCCTCGAAGATATCGATACCGGCCTGCAGGGTCGCCAAAACATTCGCCAGGCCCCAACCCCTGGTCACATGGAAATGGGCAATGTGGAGATCGGTGTTAGGAATCTCGTCGAAAATCATGGAAAAATATCGGTGGACCTGATCGGGTGGCGCGGAGCCATCATGGTCGGCATGTTCGACATCGGCTGCACCAATATCGAGCCATCGCTTGGTAAATTCCACGGCATCTTCAAATCGGGTGGGTCCCGAAATCGGACTTCCCCAGATGGTACTGACAGTACCACACATCTTAATGCCCACATCGAAGGCTTTCTTGATGCACCGTTCGGCCTCTTTCCAATAGTCGGGAAGCGTTGTGCCTGAGTTGGCAAAGTGATGCTCCTCATCCGTTGAAACCATCATCAGGATGCGGTCCGGGCCCCAACCTTCTTTCCTGGCTTCAATGGCTCGATCCACCGCCCGCTCCCGAATGGTAATGGCTGTCAGCTCGATATCGTTCCAGTCTATCCCAGCTCTGGCCAGTTTCTTGCTCCCCCTGAGTTGTTTAAAGAGATTATCCGCGTCCTTGAACTGAGGCATGTTCCTGGGACTCCCGAAGTTCGTTACTTCCAGGCGTCTGAAACCGCACAGGATTAACTCCTCTAGGTAAAACAGCTTGGCCTCTGTTGGAATCCAGATCTCTTCATGTTGGAAACCGTCACGGACTGTTATGTCTCCCAGACGGACTTTCCTAGGGTACTGAAGTCGGAATTTGTCAACCATGCTGATCCTCCTTCAATTGCAGCGTTTTGATTGGGTGTCTATCTTCTGAGTCAGATCGCTTTTCATCCCCCTTATTTCATTATACTTGGCAGCCAGAGCACGATCTGCGGAAAGATGATGCATAGCGCCAATCCAAAGGCCTGAAGAAGAACGAAAGGGATGATGGAGCGATAGATGTCACCCATGGTCACACCTTCTGGAGCCACGCCCCTCAGATAAAAGAGGGTGTAGCCGAAGGGCGGGGTAATGTAGTCCATTTGGGCGTTGACCAGAAACAGGATGCCGAACCAGATCGGATCGAAACCCAGCGCCTTGATAATAGGCAGAAAGATGGGCACGCAGAGCAGGATGATGCCGATCTCGTCCAAAAACAGCCCCAGAAAGATAAGCATGAGCTGAATGAGGATGAGGATTATCCAGCGATTCAGAGCCAAAGCGGAGACGAAATTCAGGACCAGCTCGTCACCGCCCACGGCCGAGAAGACTGAGATGAAGCAGCGGGCGCCAATGGTGATCCACAGGATCATGGCAGTCGTCTTGGCAGTAGAGTACACTGACTCCTTGATGTTCACCCAGGTCAGCCGGCGATAGATGGCAGACGATATAATGGCCCCAACACAGCCTACCCCGGCCGCCTCGGTTGGGCTTGCGATGCCAGCATAGATAGAGCCGAGTACTCCCATGATGAGCATGATGGGCAGTATGACGGCCCTGAGGGCGAGGAGCTTATACATGAATGAGTATTTTTGGCGTTCCTCTTTGGGTGGGGCCGGGCCAAGTTCGGGCCGGAGCCAGCAGCGCACGGCAATATATGTGATGAAAAGAAAAGAGAGCAAAAGGCCGGGCCCGACGCCGCCCATGAACATCTTACCAATGGACACACCAGCTGTAACAGCGTAGACGACGGTAATTACGCTGGGAGGAATGAGGATACCTAAGGTACCACCAGCGCATATGCAACCCAGAGCGATACGCTTGTCGTATTTGCGTTTGAGCATGGCAGGTAGGGCCAGGATACCCATAGTGGCCACGGCCGCGCCAACGATACCAGTCATGGCTGCCATGAGGGTGCAGATAACCACCGTGCCGATGGCTAACCCGCCGTGCAAAGGCCCGAACCACATGCGCATGACAGTGAACAGATCTTCTATGATGCCCGAACGTTGAAGTATGACCGCCATGAAGATGTAGAGGGGGATAGCCACAAAGGAGTAAGTGGTCATCACCCGCCAACTCTGCAAGGCCACCAGGAGCATTGAATTGGGGCCCCACAGAAAGTAGGAAAAGACCATGGCCAGCCCGCCGAGTACAAAGACCAGCGGTAGGCCAGTTAACAGCAACACCACCAGAGAGAGGAACATGATCAGGGCTATAAGCTCGATGCTCACAGCGCGTCCTCTCGGCCAGTCAGGGCGGTTTGAAGATCACGGATGAACTTGGCCAACCCCTGGAGGATGAGCATACCGGCTGCCACCGGAATGATAAGTTTGACCGGATAGATGGGTGGGGCCCAGGCCGAGGAAAGGGTCTCCCTGAAGGCCACGGATTGGAGGGCGAATTGCCCGCCAAAGATTAACATCATACAAGTGAAGAAGAAAAACAGAGGCGCTGTAAAGAGGTCGATGATAGCCTTTCTACGGGGCGAGAAGCGGGCGTATAAAATGTCCACGTTTACGTGGCCCCGGACGGCAAAGGTATATGCCCCCAACAGCAGGAAATAGACCCCGTCTACGAGATAGTTAAACTCAAAAGACCATTGGGTGGGAGCGGAAAAGACGTAGCGCATGATAACCTCATAAACGGTGGAGCCAATGATGAGGATGATCGCCCAGCTTACCAACCTGGCCACCCATTCGTTGATCTTGTCGATGATCAAAAGACAGGTCTTCAATGTATGCATTGTTTTTTCTCTATAACCGGTGAATCCTGCCAGCGTCAGGACTTGCCAAAAGGCTTTCCTCTTAATGGCCCAAAACCGGCCGCGGGCGCTGGCCTTGGAAGGCGGGACCAGCGCTCGCTCACCGGTATTCTTGCTCCGCCAGAATGGGGAGTTTGATCACTAGAGCAGGCCTAACTCCTTCATCCATGCCTTCTGGGAGTCAAGCACCTTGCGGGCCAATGCGCTCTTGTTGGCGTATTCCTCCCATACCTCCATTGCCACCTTACGGGCTTCCATTGTGTCACCTTCAGGTAAGTAAATGACCTTGCAGCCCTTCTGCTTGAATTTCTCCAGGGCCTCTACGCTCTTGGTTTTGTTGAGCTGGAACAGGTCGGCCGCAGCCTCGCGTGCGGCGCATTCCAGTATGGCCTGGATGTCTTTGGGCAGCTTGTTCCACGCCTCCAAGTTAGTTGCGTAATAGGTGGCAGTGACAGGCTGATGGAAGCCGGGCAGGATGATGTACTTGGCTACTTCGTAGAGGCCAACGTCGTAGTTTGCAGGTAGCCCCCCACGGTCGGCAAAGTCAATAACGCCCTTTTCAAGGGCAGAGTAAACCTCGGCCGTGGCCATGGGCGTTACCCTTGCGCCCAACTTGTTCAACACCGGGCCTGCTACCCCTACGAAGCGGGCCTTCTTGCCCTTCATGTCGGCGATGGAATTGATAGGGAACTTGGAGTGGATGGGCTCCTCGTCGTAGATGGTCGGGGCCAAGTAGTAGACGCCCATCTTCTTATACTCTTCCCGGAGCATTTCGATGCCGCCCTTCGCCCAGAACCAGGTATCGAGCTGCCAGGTGTTAGTGAACCCACAGGGTAGCGCGCTGGTAAAAGCCGCGTGTGGCAGCCTGCCGATGTCGTATCCCTCATACTGCTTTGTCATTTCGAACATGCCCTTCTGGATGGCATCGAGCATTTGGTTGGTGGGAACCAGCGACCCGGGTGCGAAAATCTTGATCTCCATCCTGCCGCCGGTCAGCTCCTTTACCCGATCTACGAATGTCTTCTCAATCTCGTAGGGCAGTGTGGCAGCATCCCAGAGGACCTGCATGCGCCACTTGATAACATTGCCCGCTGCTTCGGCCTTTGACTGCAAGAAAAAAGGAGCGAGAAAAAGCAATGCCAGGATTACACCTACAAAAGCCTTCTTTCCCAAAAATATTTTCATTTTTTACCCTCCTTTTAAAACAGTTTGATATTTTCGAGACAGGTTAAGGACAGCCAAGGTTATCCTTTTACCTCCCCCCTCTCACAACCAAGACACGAATTCATCACCTCCTCTCATCTTCAATTTCCTCCTACCCCTTTTTTAATTCCTTAAGCAGTTCCTGGGCTCGATCCATTCGTATCGTTCCCTCTTCAACCATGCGCTTTGCTATGACATCGATGAGGTCACCGGTTGCACCGGCTGAGACGGCTATATTCTTGGCGTGGAGGGACATGTGTCCTTTCTGAATTCCCTCTGCAGCCAGGGCCCGCAAGGCCGCCAAATTTTGGCAGAGACCCACAGCCCCAATAATCTCCCCCAATTCTGTTGCCGTCTTGACTCCAAGAATCTTAATGACCACACCAGAGATGGGGTGCATCTTCGTCGCACCCCCAACCAAGCCAACGGCCATGGGGACTTCGATTGTTCCGATCAAATCCCCATTCTGATCCTTTTCCCAGTGAGTCAGGGATCTGTAACGCCCCGTTCGAGAGGCGTAGGCATGCGCGCCTGCCTCAATCGCTCTGAAATCGTTTCCGGTCGCTATGACCATAGCACTGATCCCGTTCATGATTCCCTTATTGTGCGTGGCAGCCCTGTACGGATCAGCATCGGCAAAGGCCCACGCATAGATCATGCCTTCGAGAACGTCTTCTGCCCCCTTGAACTCCTCTTTCTTTACCCGAACCCTTGCCCTCACCAGACGTCTGTCGGCAAGGTTAGACAGAATTCTCAAGTAAACTCTTCCGCCAGTCCACTCTCCAACATAAGGAGCAAGGGTTTCGGCCATGGTGTTAACGGCATTTGCCCCCATGGCATCCCGCGTATCCACAATCAAGTGGACGATCACCATTTGCCCAAAAGCCGTTTCAATGACTCTGACCTCGATATTTTTTGCGCCTCCTCCGATTTTGACGAGAATAGGATCTTGTTCATTGGCAATTCTGAGTATTTCATCCTTCTTTTCGTAAAGTCGCAACTTTGCCCCGAAGGGATCCTTTACATCCACTGCCTGAATTTGCGCAATCATTAGGGGTCCCGTGTTGCTCGTAAAGAATCCACCGCCACTTCTGGCTATTCTTGCCGCATTAGTGACTCCCGCCACCACCGAAGATTCCTCCACTGCCATAGGGATCAAATATTCCTTTCCATTGATAATCATATTGGCGGCAATTCCGAGGGGGAGTTCAAATGTACCGATCACGTTCTCGATCATACGGTCAGCTGTCTGAATGTCCAGGTGGCCTCTCTTCTTCAGAAGGGCCGCTTCATCGTCAGAAAGACCTGCAAACTCACTTACGATCTTCAGTCTCTCCTCAACAGTCAGCTTGTGGAATCCAGAAATCCTGGATGTCTTACCCATTTTGAAACCTCCTGTCCCCCCCTATTCTGAAAAAATCGTTACCAAAACCTTTGCCTCTCTATCACCAACGCACTCCCCTCTGTGAGGGATGCCAGAATCAAAGTATATGCAATCTCCTTTCTTTAGGATGTGTGTGTCATCCCCAAGAAAAACCTTCATTTTCCCCTCCAAAACGAACATCAGCTCTTCTCCTGTATGGTGAAATATTGTGTGATCTCCTGCGTGAGGAACTAACGTAATAATGAAAGGCTCCATCTTTTTGTGATGTTTTTTGTAGGCTATTGACTCATAATGATAGCCAAAAAGCGTTCCATCACGTATAACAGGCTTTCTCTCGCCTTTTCTGACAATAGAGTAACTAATGTCTTTTCTTTCTCTATCGAAAAAATCTGCAATTTCCACCCCCAATGCCCTAGCAATCCTGCTGAGAGTAGCTATCGGGGGAACCTTTTTGGCATTTTCCAGTTTGGATAAATATCCTTTAGTAAAGCCGGTTTTTTCACCAAGATTGTCCAGAGTTATTTTCTTTTTCAACCTTAGATTTCTTATCTTCTCTGCAATCTTCTTTTCTTCCAAAATAGCCGTCTCACTATGCTCCGTATTGTAATCGCATCTGATTGTGCGAAAAAATCATATACTCCTGGGAAACATCTTAAGGCATTTGTATACCTTTGGGAAACTTCCGTCAAGGCCTTTTTGAGATACTAAACGAGATGGGTATGGACATTTTTTGCAGTTAGCGCTTGTCCTGACCCAAAACATGGGTCCTCTACAGAGCTTCGTGAGCCACCCACGCTAAACGACCCCTCAGCGCCATGGATCAGAAGGACACACACCTAAGCCGCAAGTTTCACGGTCTGTATGAATGAGATTGAGATTCCCCTTAAGGTCGTCTGGGAATTCAGGGGCGAGATGGTAAGATTTGGGTTACCGGTAGTGAGGTCAAGGCTTTCTTCGTCGCTTCACTTCTTGCAGAAGCTCAGAGAACGCCACCCCCTTTTGAACAAGAAGGACGAAGAGATGATAAAGAACGTCAACGCTTTCCTCTATTACCCTTTGCTTTGATTCCTCTTTCGCTGCCTGAATGACCTCACCCGATTCCTCATCCACTTTTTCACAAATCGTGTCGAGGCCTTTCGTAAAGAGTGCCGCGGTGTAGGAACCTTTTGGCATATTCTGCTTGCGCTCGATCAGGACAGCGTAAAGTTCATTGAGAACGTCACGGCCTTGACTCTCCTTGAAACACGAAGTTGACCCGGTGTGACACGTTGGTCCCTTCGGCAAGGCCTGAACAAGTAAAGCATCCTTATCACAGTCAGTCTTCACATTGGCCAGTTCGAGGGTGTTTCCGCTCGTTTCACCCTTCATCCAAAGCCGTCCTTTCGACCGGCTGTAAAACCACACCTTCCTTGTCTCAAGAGTCCTTTCTAGCGCTTCCTGATTCATATAGCCGAGCATCAACACCACACCTGTTTGCGCGTCTTGAACGATGGCAGGTATCAATCCCTTTTCCTTTTTCCAGTTGAGTTTGAGTCTCGAATGCCTCATGTCCGAATCGGTATGTTATTCTCCCTCAGGTATGCTTTCAATTCGGGAATTTCAAGCTCCCGGTAATGAAAAAGACTCGCAGCAAGTGCCGCATCGGCCTTTCCCTCGGTGAAAGCCTCCAAGAAGTGGGCTTTCGTGCCCGCTCCACTCGATGCAATAATGGGAATGCTCACATTCTCAGAGAATGTCCTCAAGAGTTCGATGTCATAGCCATTCTTCATGCCGTCTTTATCAAGAGAGTTCACCAAAAGCTCTCCTGCCCCGAGACTTTCCATCTGCCTCGCAAAGGCAACTGCGTCAACTCCAGTCGGTTCTTTACCACTTTTGATATAGAGCTCCCAGTGATCGCCCCTCCGCTTCGGATCAATGGAGATGACGATGCACTGGGAGCCAAACTGTTCGGCCGCCGCCTTCACAAAAGTGGGATTTTGCACGGCTGCTGAACCAATGGACACTTTATCAGCCCCGCACTTGAGGAGATTCCTGATTGTGTCGAGCGTTCGAATGCCGCCGCCGACGGTGAAAGGAATATTGATATTTTGAGAAATCCTTCTTACGAGATTGTAGAGGGAGTCTCTATTTTCCACGGTCGCCATAATGTCGAGATACACAAGCTCGTCCACTCCCATTTCACTGTAAAGCTTACCCAGCTCGACAGGATCGCCGGCATCCCGAAGCTGGACGTAGTTTGTGCCTTTGACGACTCTCCCCTCTTTAATATCCATGCACGCGATGATCCGCTTTGCCAGGCTCTTGTAGTCTCCCGAGGCGCCCCTAGGTTCACTGTATGCAGGAAGCACTTGCTTCGTCCATGTCTGGAGATCGACCTTACCCTCATAAAGAGCTTTGCCAATGATAACGGCCGAAGCACCCATCTGTTCGAGTTCTTTGATATTCGCATTGGATGAAACTCCGCCAGCGACGATGACCTTGAAAGGGGACCTCAGCACTTTCCGGATCAGATCGAAATTCGGACTTGTGAGGGTTCCGTCTCTTTTGATATCTGTCAGAAGGACGAACTCGACGCCGAGTCCTGTCAAGTCAGTGAGAAGATCGAATAATGGCTTCTCCGCCGTCTCCTGCCAGCCCTTGATCCCAATTGCTCCATCCCTCACATCGGCAGCCACGACGATACGGTCTCTCCCATAATCCTCTATTAGCCTCTTAATGAGTGGCGGATTGGCCAGGGCAGATGTTCCGAGAACAACCCTTTTCACCCCACCCTCCAGATACCGGCTGGCGTCCTCGTAGGTTCGAATTCCGCCCCCGACCTGGACGGGAATATCCAGCGAATTGCTGATTTCGAGAATCTCCCGGAGGTGCACTGGGACGCCCTCTCTGGCACCATTCAGGTCGACAATGTGGATTAGGGAGGCTCCGAGATTCTGAAAGTTGAGTGCCTGGTCCCTCGGATTCTCGGAGTAAACTGTTCGCTGGCTGTAATCCCCTTGAAGGAGCCGAACACATTGACCGTCGAGGAGATCCATCGCAGGGATCACTTCCATTTTCTTGGGCTTGTGAAGCTTGAGTTTGCAAAAATTCCGAAGAAGCTTGAGCCCAAGGGGTCCCGATTTTTCCGGATGAAACTGAACGCCATAGAAATTCTCCTGCCGGAGAACTGAGACGAACTCCTCCCCGTACACAGTCCTGCCCAGTGTGACACGTTCATCCGCATCGACATAATAAGAGTTGACAAAATAGAAATACGAACCATCCGGGATATCATTCAGAAGAGCATCGTCCTGGGTCTGGTGTACGGCGTTCCAGCCTATTTGAGGAACCTTCAGAGTCAGTCTCGGATCTTTGTCCGTTTCAAACCGTTTCACCGCGCCGTCGACAATGCCAAGGCAATGGGTATTGTCCTCTTCAGAAAAGGGCATGAGTAACTGCATGCCCAGGCAAACACCGAGAAACGGCACCTTGACGTCCTTGATAACGCTATCGAGATGCTTTTTCTTCAATTCCTCCATAGCTGGAGCCGCCCGGCCCACTCCAGGGAAGATGACTCGATCGGCCCCCCCGATACTGTCCGGGTCGGCAGTAACCGTATAACCTACCCCGAGTGAGTCCAGGGCATTGGTTACCGAAGCGATATTTCCTGACCTGTAATCGATAACGGCGACTCTCATATGACCCCTTTCGTTGAAGGCAAAGAATCTTCCAGACGAGGGTCGCGTTCGCACGCCATTCTCAATGCCCGCCCACAGGCCTTAAAAATGGCCTCGATCTTGTGATGTTCATTTCTGCTGTACCGAACATTGATATGAATGTTCCCTCTGAGGGAGTCGGATAGGGATCGAAAAAAATGTTCGACCATTTCTGTCGAGAGATCTCCGACTTTCTCACGCCTAAATTCGCAATTAAAGGCGAGATAGGGCCGGCCACCCAGATCCAAAGCGACTTCCGCCAATGTGTCGTCCATTGGCAACAGAAACCCATATCGTGAGATTCCCTTTCTCGAGCCCAATGCTCTCGAGATCGCCTGGCCGAGGGTCAGACCCACATCTTCCACCGTGTGATGTTCGTCGATTTCTGAATCACCTTTTGCTTTGATCTTCAGGTCGATGAACGCGTGTTTGGCGAACTGCTCCAGCATATGGTTGAGGAATTTGAGTTGCGTCTGAATTTGGTAATGTCCCGTTCCGTCGAGGTTACACTGGACAAAGACATCTGTTTCTCTGGTCTTCCTCTCTATTGTGGCCAGCCGTGGAAATGACCCATTCGTTGGCATACGGACTCCCCACACACCGACATTCTTGGCAAACTCCATATCCGCTGGCCTATCGCCGATCATGATTGATCGGTCGAGATCGAGCTTTTCTCGTTTAAGAAAATCCTGAACGAGGCCTGTACGAGGCTTCCGGCAGTCACAGTTGTCATCCGCAAAGTGTGGGCAAATGAGGATCCGATAGAATTCGATTCCCTCCTTTTTGAGCAACTCCAGGAACTTTTTCTGCGGTTTCTGAAAGTCTGCCTCTGGAAAAGAGGCGGTCCCCCGACCGTCCTGATTTGAAATCATCACGAACCGGTACCCTTCCTCTTGGAGCCGCCTAAGCCCTTCCACAACACCTGGGAGCATCTTCACCTTTTCAATCAAGTCGATCTGTCTCGTATCGGGCGGCTCGAAGATCAGGGTCCCATCGCGGTCAAGGAAGGCCACCTTTAATCCTGAGGTTGAGGGTGCCATAGCGTCTCTCTGTTCAATACAGTTCCAGCGCTTCACCATCGGTGGTCACAAAAACAGACTCAGCACGGGAAGCGTATTCTAATCGCGTCTCTGTGTGCGTCGAGACCCTCGCCGATTGCGAGTGTCTCGACGGTTTCTCTCAGATTCTTAATCCCCTCTCGTGATACTTTCTGGACCTGCATCATCTTCCCGAAGGATTGAGTCGAAAGGGGCGAGAACATTCTGGCAAAACCCGATGTCGGCAACGTGTGGTTCGCTCCTGTAGCGTAGTCCCCGAGGGAAACAGACGAATATCCCCCCAAAAATACAGAACCTGCATTCCAAATCCTTTTGAGGATGCCTGCTCCATTCTTCGCTATGATCCCTAAGTGTTCGGGAGCGTACTCATTGGCAATCGCACATGCCTCATCGATGGATTCGACGACGACGACATAGCTATTTCTCAGAGAGTCCCTGATGATCTCCCTCCGGGAAGCTCCGCTCATCTGTTTTTTTATTTCCTGTGTGACACGCTCCGCACATATCTTCGAGGGCGTTACCAACACACCCTGCGAATCTTCCCCGTGTTCGAGTTGTGCAAGCAAGTCTGCAGCAATCCAGCGTGGCTCGGCACTCTCATCAGCAATAACGAGAAGTTCAGACGGCCCAGCTGGCATGTCGATGTCTACGGCTCCATAGACCATCATTTTTGCAGTTGTAACATAACGACTTCCTGGACCGAAGATTTTGTAAACCCTTGGGATCGTTTCTGTTCCGAAGGCCATCGCAGCGATAGCCTGGGCACCCCCAATCTTGTAAACCTTTTCGATTCCGCAGAGATCGGCAGCGACCAGTACAACGGGTTGGCATTTGCCGTCTTTCGAAGGCGGGGTGCTCACGATGATCTCTCTACATCCTGCTATCTGAGCCGGAATGGCAAGCATCAGCACAGTGGAAAAGTATGCCGCTTTTCCACCTGGGATGTACAACCCCACCCGCTCAATCGGTCTAAACTCCCGCCAGACGCTAACGCCCTTTTCTGTCGCAACAGATTTCTCTCTTTTTCGCACGTGAGATCTGTGGAATCTCTCAATATTTCTTTTCGCCCGTCTGAGCGCTCTAAGCAGGCGAACATCGACCCTCCCATAGGCCGCATCGACTTCTTCCTTGCTCACGGCGAGTGAACGCAATTTCGCGCCGTCGAATTTCAGGGCAAACTCAAATAGGGCAGTATCACCCTTATTCCTCACCCGACTGATGATGTTTCTCACTGAACCCTCAACATCGAGACTTTTTCGCCGGCGTCTTCTGAGTTGTCTCGAGATTTCTTCTGATGTGAGGTATTGTGTCGAGAGTATTTTCATAGCCTCGGGAACCTAAATCGATCCGGCTTTGGGAACGGACTTTCGACCAAAACTGCCTGCGATTCTAGAACCGTGAGTAGCGGAATGAGATCGTTTTCTCTGAGAGTCCTCCCTGTTTGCGTAATGTCACAAACGGCATCCGCGAGATTCAGACTCGGCGTCACTTCCACAGATCCTTTGATTGTGATAATTGCACCATTAATCTTTCTCTCCTCAAAAAATTTCGCAAGCAAGTGCGGGTGGGAGGTAGCAATCCGTTCTCCTTCCAAGTCTTCAAGAACCTTGATCTCGGAGTCTTTAGGGGCCGCTATGACCAACGAACAGGGGCAAAACCCTAACTTCCTTAGCACATTCACTTGCACCTCTTTTTCATAGAGGACATTTTCGCCAACGATGCCATAATCAACGACACTGCGACACACATACTCAGGAATGTCGTCATCCCTGAGATGAAGGATATCGACGTCATAGTTGTCACATGGAGTCACCAGGTTTCGGCCATTTGGTTCGAACTTCAACCCCTGGGAATAGAGAAAATTCAAACTCGGCTCGGACAACCTGCCACTCTTCTGCACAGCAATCCTTGTTCTATCTCTTTCCGACATAGTTGTACCCATTGAGATAAGCCGTTAATTGATTTTGGGGGATTTTTTTCTGCTTTCCAGTCTTCATCACCTTGATCGTTGCCTCACCCCGCTCAATTTCATCTGGACCGCAAATCACGACAAAGGGGATCTCATTTCTGTCTGCATACTTGAGCTGTTTACCCAGTTTCTCAGGTTCAAAATAGATCTCGGCGTTGATTCCGGAACTCTGCAAATCGCTCAGGATCTTAAGTGAATTCTTGAGCGTGGACGCATCAAAATAGGTGACTAACACCCTGGAATTCATTTTAACATCGAGAAACATATCGAGCTCTTCCATGGCAAGCATGATTCGGTCAAAACCGAAGGCAACGCCAACACCACTAAATCGCTTCTGAGAGAACAGAGAGCAGAGACCATCATATCGCCCACCCGCGCACACCGCCCCAATGTCCACATTCTGCAGGAAGGCCTCGATGACGATGCCCGTATAATAGTCCAGTCCTCTCGCCAGGCTCAAATCGAATACAAGGCGTTTTCCGGGAATTCCAAAAGCCTCACAGATCTCCAGAAAATCGCTTATTTCTCTTGTATCGTATTCCCTCAGGTAGGCGATCCTTTCCTCGTTACTCCCCCGGACTGTGACAATATCCAGCAGCTTGTCGAGGGCTGGTTTCCTCATGAGCGATGTAAGTTCTTTCGCGACGCCCTCCTGCCCTATCCTTCCAAGCTTATCGAGGACCCGAATCGTCTCCCTCTGCTTTTTAGGCGGAACGTCAAGACCCCTGAGAATGCTATTCATCAAACGGCGGCTATTGAACTCGATCACAAAAAGATCGAATCCTAGGACTTCAAAAACACGATTCACGACCTTAGCCACTTCACCCTCTGCCAGAAGGCTCCCTGTGCCGATAATATCCACATCGCACTGATAAAATTCCCGATATCGACCCTTCCCTGGCTTATCTGCACGCCAGACCTGGGATATCTGATACCGTTTGAAAGGCATGGGCAGATTCTTGTTGTGAGCCGCCACAAATCGGGCAAAAGGAACTGTTTGGTCATAACGAAGGGCGATTTCCCTTCCACCCTTATCCTTGAACGTGTAGGTCAACTTCGAATCTTCGTCCCCATACTGTCCGAGCAGCGTCTCGGCGTACTCGATCGCCGGTGTCTCGATCGTGTTGTAGCCAAAATTGACAAACACAGATTTGATCTTTTCCATGACAAATTGCCTTTTCGCCATATCCTTGGGCAAAAAGTCACGCGTTCCTCTCGGAATTCTCGGATGAATGATGTCGATCATGGTACCCTTCCTGACGGGGAAACAAAAAATCCCACTCAAAAAGTGGGATGGGGTGGATATAAGCTCAATAGGAGGGTCAACGTCGCATTCGCTCAAGCACCAGCTTATATCCACCCGTGCCGTGATGGAGCCAATGAGCCACACGAGTTATCGTGGCCGTGCTAGAGCCAGTTTTCTTGTTGATCTCCCGATATGTTTCACCAGCAAAAACTCTCTTAGCCACCTGAAGACGCTCTGCCATAGCCTGAAGCTCCGAGAGCGTACAGAGATCGCGGAACAGTTTTTTGCATTCGTCAGCCGTTTCGAGTTTTAGAATGGCCTGGAATAACTCCTTCATTTCCCTGCTATTGAGGACCCTTTCAGCCATGAACTTCTCTATCGTGTATTAATGTGTTAAAACGTTAACATTATAACCATACCAAAACCCTTTGTCAAGCAAAAATCTCACTGGAGTTTCCTCAAAAACCCGGTATGTAGCAATGCAAGTAGTCGGAACTTAATTCTGTTT
>JABAOH010000313.1_pt3 | contig 23834 bp, 17 predicted proteins | sample 7062181 | NCBI WGS metagenome assembly JABAOH01 (sample SAMN14538630, study PRJNA623070) | marine sediment metagenome | biome: marine biome [ENVO:00000428]; feature: marine pelagic biome [ENVO:01000023]; material: deep marine sediment [ENVO:00002113]; isolation source: pool of 5 deep marine... | reverse complement strand
TCCCGGGCAGTCCGCTTTTCAGTGCCAGCGCTTTGAACAGATTGTAGTCGGGATATTTCGCGTTGCAATAGGCCCCATGAATGATTCTGAACAGATATCCCAGTCGAAGTTTTTCAATGATGATGTTGAGAGATTTCCAGCTCATGCGTTTCAACAGACCGAGATTCAGCAGATGCAGCAGCTATAAAAATTTTTGGGCGAGCAGATTATAAAGTCTTTCTCTCATTCCTTCAAGGTTCAGCATCCTGGCTTTAGCTCCGTTATCCGTCTCTACCCAATACACCTGACCTTTCATTGTCTTCAGGTATTTCTCATCAACCTTTTCTTCATCTCTTACAGTGATCGAAAGAGTTTCCAGAGCTGTGTTTTCTTTGATGTAAGGAAGAAAGGGTTGAGTCTGTTCATCATAAAGCTTCAATCTGTGTTCTATGGTTTCGATCTGGTCATCCACTCGCGTGACGAGTTTCCCACCGCATTTATCGCAGATACCTTCTATATGAGGAAGATCAAAATCGCTGTAGCCTGTGGCGCACTCCACGCATACTCGCCTGTTGCCTTCTATGATTCCAAAGACCAAAAATTTCCGGGGAACAGCGAGGTATAAAGCGAGGTCGATCTTGATTTTGGAGAACAGGACTTCTGCTTGAGCTTGAGTCCGCGGGAATCCGTCCAGGATAAATCCGTTAGTCTGGCATTTCTCCTCGCTCAGATGTTCCAGTATGATCGGAACAATGATTTCATCCGGCACGAGTGTGCCCTTTTCCATGTAGGAGGCGGCTTTTTGTGACAGCTCTGAGTCTGGGTCATCTTTGACCGCCGCTCTGAGCGCGATGCCCGAGGAGACATGAACGAGTCCCAGGGCTTCAAGGTCGCGAGACCTGTTTCCTTTTCCGCTGCCTGGAGGCCCCAAAAGAAGAATCTTCTTTCCTCTGACAGCATTTTTCAGTTTATCAAGGTTTTTCCAAAGACGGTGTTTCATCACATCTTTTCTAGGATTTCAGCGAGATTTGCATAGCTGCTGATCGTGAAGTCGGCCGTGTTTTCCTCCTTGTATTTCTCGTTGACACCGGCAAACAGAATGGCCCGCATGTTCGCTCCCTTGGCTCCGACGATATCCGAGTATTCAGAGTCGCCGATATGGACAGCCTCTTCAAGACTGCATCCGAGCGCGTCCAGAGTCTGTTCAAATATCTGCTTATGAGGTTTGGCCACACCGGCCTCATCCGAAAAGGTCGTCTGGGAAAAGTATTGATGAAGATCATGGTCACCGAGAAGATTCCTGACTGTGTTCGCGGAATGCCAGCCCGTATTGCAGATGACAGCCATCTTGTATTTATCCACAAAGGCTTCAAGCATTTCTTTTACCCCGGCTATGACCGGAGGACGGAATTCCAGGGCGATTTTATCGCAGTAATCTGCGGCTTCGTTGATCTCTTCATATGTAAGATTGAGGCCCGTAAGTTTCAAGATAGTCCGGACTCTGGCCATGCTGTTTTGAGTTTTTCTGTGATCGATGATGAATTTTTCGAAAAGTTTCGCTTCGGTGGAAAAATGCCTTTCGATATCTTCTTCAGTCACCGTGAAACCCTTGTTTTTCAAACGGGAAGCGAAATATTCCTTCCTTTGAATATCCCTGCTGCCGTCCTCTTCGATAAGAGTGTTCCAGCAGTCAAAAGTTATGGCTCTGATCATTTTTATCTTCTCCCTCCCCAATCACGTAAAGTGTTATTTTGTGTCGTGTACAAAAGAAAAATGAATTTCCATTTTAATAAGTGATGGGTTAAGTTTGGATATACTTAATGTTTATATCAGGGATATACGAAATGTCAAATTTTACAGAGAAAAGAGGACAGTCCCAGTCCTTCTGAAATTTAAGGACTGAAAGGGACTATCCCCGGAAAAAGCAGCCTGTTGTTTATGCTCAGTAATTAAGTAACACTTGTATTGATGATAATGAAGATAAAGGTGTCATTGCGAGCTTGCGCGGCAATCTCATGAGAAGGAAGGGATAGATCAGAGGTGTCATTGCGAGCGAAGCGTGGCAATCTCTTAGAGAAAATTGAATTTCTTTTTACGGGATTGCTTCACTCCGTTCGCAATGACATTATAAAAATGTTACCGAATTACTGAGCTAGAACACCTGTCCTCTTTTTTTTAAAAAAACTATAAAAATAGTTGCAAAACTAAGTAATTAGTTGTATATTAGTAACGTTATGAAAGAACTCACAAAGGCCGAAGAGCAAATCATGCAAATTCTCTGGAAACTGGAGAAGGGTTTTGTCAAGGATATTTTAGCCTGTTTACCCGAGCCAAGGCCCGCGTACAACACGGTTTCCACGATAGTCCGGATTCTGGAAAAGAAAGGTTTTGTCTCCCACACGGCTTATGGGAAAACTCATGAATATTACCCCGTGGTCTCCAAAGAAGAATACACGAGGAACTTTTTAAAGAGATTCGTGGAAAATTACTTCAGCGATTCCTTTAAGGAGCTGGTCTCGTTCTTTGCCAAAGAGAAAAAGATGGGGGTCTCCGAATTGGAGGAGATCATCAAAACGATAGATAGGGAAATACAAAAGCAAAAGGCGGATAAAAATGAATAACTTCCTTCTCTATGCGCTGGAATCAGGTATCTGCTTGGCTATTTTTTATTTGATCTACAGGATTTTCTTAAAGCGGGAGACATTTTTCCAGCTCAACCGGCTTTTCTTGGTCTCCTCTGTGGGATTGTCACTCGTGATCCCGCTGATCAGGATTTCGTCTCCGATCGCCTCGCGACAGTTGATGGAAAGAATGTACGTATTCAGCTCGACATCTGTGTTCAGCTCGACTTCTGGGGCCCAAACTCCATCATTGAGCCTCGTTGATGTGCTGTTGTTCGTTTATTTTGGGGGCGTGTGCTTTATGTTGCTCCGGTTTGTTTATAAGCTTCTGAAGGTCTACACGTTGATCAGAAAGTACGGAGTCCAGAAATACGACGGTTTGAAAGTGGTTCCTCTTGAAAGCAACTGCTCCCCGTTTTCATTTTTCAACTATGTTTTCATCAATACGGCGAACATCTCGGGCGATGATTTCCAAAGGATCATCGACCATGAGACGATCCACATACGACAGTATCATTCTGTCGATTTGATCATCATGGAATTGCTCGCCATTTATCAATGGTTTAATCCTTTTGTATGGCCATACAGAGGATCGCTCAAAGAGACACATGAGTACCTGGCAGATTACGCAGTCATTGCGCAGGGCTGCAACACGGCAAGGTACCAGCTGCTCATATTCGAGCAGCATGTGGGCATGAAGTTGTTTGAATTCGCGAACAACTTCAATCAATCACAAATCAAAAGGAGGATAACCATGATAACGAAAAACAAATCCAAAAGATGGGCTCGAATGAAGTTCCTGATGATGCTGCCGATGATATGTGTTCTCGTTCTGGTTTTTGCTGATTCTAAAGTGGTCGGAGAATCTCGTCCGGACGGACAGGTCGGCATAGAGAGCGCCGCACCTTCTGTTGAAGAGACAGTGAGTTATCTCTTGACGGATGACGACAAAAAGTCGGACAAGGAGAAAAAAGCAAAGCTAAAAGAAATTGAAGCAGCGCTCAAAGAACTCAAATTGAAATACGCAGAGACCGATGATCCAGAGATGAAGAAGAAGATAAAGGAAAAAGCAGCGCAGTTGCAGCAGCAAAGAGAGAAACTGTTAGGCAATCCTGGAGGAGAATGGTCGAAAATCGATGAGCTGAAAAAGATGTACAAAAAGACAGATAATCCCGAGAAGAAGAAAGAAATCAAAATGCAGATCCAGAAGTTAGAGCAGAAGTGGGCAATGGAAGAGTTGAAGAAGATTGACGAGAACATCCAGGTGCTGAAGAAGAAATACGAGCAGACAGATGATAAAGAGAAGCAACATGAGATACAGAAGAAGATCACAGAGCTCGAAGCACAGAAGAAGAAATTGAAGAAGAAGTAACGAGCCTCAGCCAGATGATTCTGGAAAGGAGAGGACGCTAACCAGTATTCAACCCAAAAAAACGTGATTTAAAACAGACAAAAACTCGAAAGAGTGAGCCACATCCTGGAAGGAGCCAGGGTCACAGAACCTTGGCTCCTTCTTATCCTTCCCCAAACAAATAAGCACTGTTCTTTAAAATTCTGATTTATTCTTAGGGTTTTCTCTCCTTTTCCGTCGACTTCACTATTCCCAAAAAATGCATCGGTGGAGCGGGTTTGCGTAAGAGATGTATTTTTTATATATTTTATTCTTATAAATTCCATTTTGAGAGACTCCCCTGTGGGCAGTGCGTTAATGTCTCATAATGAATGGGTAAATATTTCTTTTAGTACAACCTGAATTTTTGATTCAAAGGAAGGAGGAATGAAAAAGGCAGTGATTCTGGGTGTCATTTGTGTTTTACTGTTTGTTTTTTCGAGCTGCGCTCCTGGGCCGAACACGGTCGAGAAAACTCCCAACAACGAGGGAAAAGTCGCTGGATTCTGGAAAGGAATTTGGCATGGCCTGATCTCCCCGATCACCTTCATTATTTCTATATTCACGAAGAATGTGCGGTTCTACGAGGTGCATAACAGCGGATTCTGGTACAATTTCGGCTTTGTCCTCGGAGCCGGTCTGTTTTTGAATGGAGGGATTCTGGGCTCCCGGAAGGCGCGGAAGAAGAAAAAGTTATAATCACAGAATTGACGGTTTTTTTCAGTTAAAAAAATTTTATCCCTTTATTGTAAAACGCCCGTATTCATGATTTTACACTTTTGTGTTGCCTTATGTGTGGTAAAAATACCCCTTAAAGAGAATGACGAGTCAACGGAGGATAAAGGATGAAAAAATTACTGATATCGGGATTAGTCGTATTGCTTGTCGCTCCGGGTTTGTTCGGTCAAGAGCTGACCGGAGAAGAGATCATCCAGAAAGTCAATGATCTGTTCAACGTTGATACGAGTTATGCGAAATCGAAGATGACGATCACGACCACCTCGGGCCAGAAGCGCACGTTCATTTCTGAAACGTGGAGCAAGGATAAAGGAGAGAAAAATCTTGTGCGGTATTTAGAGCCCTCCCGTGTCAAGGGCCAGGCGATTTTGATGCTGAATAACGCGGATGATATCTGGATGTTCTTTCCGCGGACGCAGCGGGTCCGCAAGCTGGCCACTCATGCCAAGAAACAGAAAATGCAGGGAAGCGATTTCTCTTACGAGGATATGGGGAGCGGTGATGCTTTTATTGAAGATTTCACTTCAAAAAGGCTTAAAGACGAAAAGATGGAAGGATTTGATTGCTATAAACTGGAACTCACTCGAAAGCCGGACAGTGACATGTCCTATTCGCGGATGATCCTCTGGGTGATCAAGGAGAATTTTGTGCCCGTAGTGATCGATTACTATGACGAGGATGATCCCACCTATCATATCAAAAGATTGGTGCAGAGCGATATCCAGGTCATCGATGGTATCCCGACCGCGATGCAAGTGGTGATGAGCAATGTCAACGACAACACTCAGACGGAGATGGAATTTTTGGAAGTCCAATTCAACATCCCGCTGGATGACAAAATGTTCACGGAAAGGGAATTGAAGAAATGAAAAAAGGAGCCGCTTTTCTCATATTTTTATTTTTGTCTGTATCCTCTCTTCTGGCCCAGGAAAGCGTGGATATCTTCGGGTATTTCGAATCTCAGGGTTCAGGGGCCGCAGTCAACAACGAATTCCTGATGCTGTACTCTAATAAACTCAGAGTAGACTTGAAGTCCAATCCTTCAAACACAATCACATTCGCGGCAAATTTTGATTACATCACGTTTCACGGCCAGACCACGTGGAATATCCTGGATTTTTTGCCGGCTGATGTCGTCGCAGAAGTTCCGCCAGGAATGGAAGCGTTTTATGTGATTCCTTTTGAGGACCAGCACTTTCTCGATAATGCGTACATCAAACTCTCCTTCAAGGCTTTCGACCTGACCGTGGGCAAGCAGCAGATATCCCTGGGAACGGGCTACGTCTGGAATCCGGTAGATGTCTTTAACATCAAAGAGCTCTTCGACCCGACGTATGAACAGCCCGGACATAACGCCATGCGGCTGGATATTCCGCTCGGGGCCACTTCGACATTCACGGCTCTGTTTTCCCCCGAGGACGACTGGCGGAATTCAGGGAAATTGATTCAACTGAAGGGAAGAATTTCTCATTTTGATTTGGCAATCACAGCCATCGAAAAAATCTGGCGTTTTCATGATTACACACAGTTTGATCCGGTAAGCATGTTCTTCCTGGAACTGCCAGGGAAACGGCAGCTTCTCGGGGCCAGTACAGCTGGGGAGATTCTTGGGTTGGGAATTTGGGCGGAATACGCCTACAACTGGATGGAGATTTCCGAAGATTTCTATGAGCTCGTCGTGGGCATGGATTACACGTTCAACTTTCAAACCTACATTATGTTCGAGTATTACCGCAACACGCTCGGCAAAACTGATCACACGGAATACACACTCAACGATTGGATGCGTGTATTAACGATGGAGCAGAAGTCCATCACTCGCGATCAACTCTACGCATTCCTCACGCATCCGGTCAGTGATTTGATGAGCCTCGGAGTGTCCACGATTTACAGCCTATCTGACGGAAGCCTGGCCTTGGTACCTACTCTGAATTACAGTCTTTCGGATAACGTTGAGCTCTTCGCCTACCTGAATTTCAATTTTGGGGAAGAAGGAAAAGTGTTTTCCCAAAAAATGGGGAACGGGGGATTGATAAGGGTTCGTGTGTATTTTTAAGTGACCGAGGGAAAGGAGAAAAAAGATGAGAGAAAAATTTCTGATAAAGCTGGCCCAGTGGCACGCCACTCACCCGTGGAGAATGATGTTGATCGTGCTTATTCTCACTGTCTTATTTGCGGGATTTGCCAGCCAGCTGACTGTCACCACACGCACCTCGGACTTGCTTCCTGAGCGTGACCCCAAAGTCGTCCAGTTCAACAGGATCATCGAAGAATTTGCGACGGCGACAAATCTGATTGTCTATGTCGAAGGAGAAGAACAGAGAATTAAAGAATTCGCGGATGCCCTTGCTCCAAAGATTTTGGAATTGAGAGATTCCAGCAGGGATGAAGAACTGAAGGAAGAGATCGATAAGCTCCGCACCAAGATTGAAAAACTGGAGGCCAGGGGAGGAAAAGAAGCGGAGATTGACGAACTTCAAGCTGAGATTAAAGAGCTTCAGTCTCAGATAAATTTCAAGCTGTTTCAGCGTGTGGATTACAAAGTGAACGTTGATTTTCTCAGAGAGCACATGCTGATGTTGGTGAAAGAAGAGGATTTGAAAAACCTGAAAGATGTGTATATGGATCCCAATTTGATCGGCCTGCTGAAGAATTACAATGATTCGATGGAGAAAGAATACGTCGGTCGGGAAGAATCCATATCCACGAGGGAGAAAGAAGACGGCGCCTGGGCGTTTCTGGAAGGCATCCAGAATCTGATCTTTGTCCTGAAGAGAGCTGCAGCAGGGGAGGAAATCTCGGAAGAGGAAATCCGGATCGCAGTGGATAAGCTTCTCTTCGGAGAGCCGTATTTTTTGTCTTACGATAAAACAGCTTTAATCCTGACCGCTGTTCCCTCTTTCACCATAATGGAAAGGCAGTACATTATGTCCAGCACTGAACTGACCCAGAGTGTGGTGGATGATCTGCTGCAGGAATATCCGGATGTCGAGGCCGGTTTGTGCGGGACTATTCCCAAGGAACACGATGAACAGGTTTATACTGAACAAAGTCTTGGATTCACGACCTTGATCGCCTTGGTGGCCATTCTTCTGCTCCTGATGTTTTCGTTCAGGATGTGGGTGGCCCCACTTTTTGCATTGATCAACCTGATAGTGGGCGTGGTCTGGGCTCTTGGGAGCGCGGCAATCGTGGTCGGTCAGCTCAACATGCTGACATCCACGATGGCGGTGATCATTCTGGGCCTGGGTGTTGATTTTTCAATCCATATTTTCTCTGTTTTCACAGAACGTCGGGAAGCCGGAGATTCCATTGCCGCGGCTATGGAAAAAACATTCCTGAAAAGCGGAAAAGGGATCGTCACCGGGGCCTTCACCACAGCCTGCGCCTTTTACGCCCTATTCATCAGTTCTTCCCGGGGTATGAAAGAGATGGGCCTGGTCATGGGAACCGGACTGGTGGCGATTCTTCTGGCGACTCTCCTCTGCTTGCCGTTCATGCTCATCTTCAGAGAACGATTCCGGGAATGGCGGCGGAAGAAGAAAAAGGTTGCCCAACGAGTCACTTATAGGGATATATCCTTCCAGTTTTTGGGACGTTTTGGAGAATGGCTCAGCAGAAAGTATGCCTTCACGATCTTCATCTCGGTGGCCCTGAGTGCATTCCTGATCTGGCAGGCGGTCACCATCCGATGGGATTACGATTACCGGAACATGGAGCCTCAAGTTCCTTCCATTCTACTCCTGGATGATATTATGGAGAAGTTCGACTTGAGCATGGATTATGCCCTGGTCATCACGGAGAGTGTCGAGGAATCCTACGATTTGTCCAAAAAATACCGTGATCTGGGTTCAGTGGCTGTAACGGATGATATTTCAGTCTTTGTCCCTTCTGAGGAGCAGCAAAAGATGAGAGCTCCCCATGTCAATGAAGTTAAAGAAAGCGTGCAGTCTACTCCCATCAGGATTGCTGTGCTTGCGGATGAGATGGCCGTTTTCATCGAAGAGCTTGAGCGGTTGGAGATGAACATCATGGAAATGCAGGACATGGCCTTCCTCGGTGGACAGGACAAAGTGGACAACAAGTGCAAAGAGATCGTGGGGGATCCGGATGATCCGGATTCCGAAAACATCGTTCAGAATCTGCTGCAGTCGTTGAAAGCGGATATCCGAGTAGCAGCCCGGGGAATGTCCGGATTTCAGCGGAGTTTCGCACCTTACTTCAAAGATTCTATCATCCGGATGAGCTCGACCGAACCCATCCGTCTGGAAGAGCTGCCCGAGACGATTCTGGACCGCTACAGCAACACAACGCGGGATCTCTTCCTGATCACTGTCTATCCCTCAGGAAGTATCTATGACGGGGAATTCATGAATAAGTTTGCGGAAGACGTAGAAAGGGTCAGTGACAAAGCAACTGGGATGGCCCCTTTGTTTGTTTCTCTTCTTAAGATTTTCGGCCGGGATGGGCGAAACGCCGCACTGTTGACACTGGTTGTTGTGTTTCTCCTGCTGTGGATTGATTTTCGGAAACCCTGGTACGCTTTGATCGCGATGATTCCTCTGGCTTTAGGTGTGTTCTGGATGGTTGGTTTGATGAACCTGACCGGTATTCTTCTGTCCATGATGACAGTCATGGGTGTTCCTTTGATCATCGGCATCGGCATCGATGACGGCGTGCACATCATGCACCGGTGGAGGATTGAAGGAAACAGCAGGATTCGAACAGTTTATGCCAGTACGGGAAAAGCCATCCTTCTCACCTCACTGACGACAATGTTCGCTTTCGGATCCTTGATGTTCTCCATCATGCCTGGATTTGCTCTGTTCGGTGGAGCACTCTTCCTGGGCGTGGGAGCCTGTTTCCTGACAACAGCGATCGTCCTGCCAGGAATCCTGGGCATTGTTGACAGAAAAAACAGCAACAAATAATATATGGAGACATTTTGATTGGTTAATGTAAATAAATGTCTCGAATATTTGCGGATTATATAGAAAAAGCCAAGCAGATTCTTGCGAGTAACTGGACCGGGAAGTCCACCAAGCCAGCGCCTGCTCTGTACCCTCACCAATGGAATTGGGATTCAGGCTTCATCGCCATCGGGAAGTCTCGCTACAACACTTTTCAAGCCATCCTTGAAATCGAAACGCTGTTCGAGGCGCAGTGGGCCAACGGGATGCTCCCTCAGATCGTGTTCAATCCGAAAGAGCTCGGTCATTATTTTCCGGAGCCGGATTTCTGGCAGACTGAGCGTTCCCCCCATTCTCCCGGGAATAAACTAACCTCAGGCATCACCATGCCTCCCGTGCATGCGATTGCGGTCGAAGAAATTTACCAGAATGCCTCTCAGCCGCGCCGGACTCTTCCGTTTCTCAAAAGGATCTACCCGAAACTTATTGCCCTTCATGAATATCTCTACAGGGAGCGAGATCCCGAAAAAGAAGGGCTCGTCTACATCAGGCATCCCTGGGAGTCCGGCATTGACAACTCCCCCACCTGGGATATCCCCTTAAGTCGGATTAAAATTGATAAAGCTTCACTTCCAGAATATAAAAGAAGAGACCTTGAGCATGGAGTCGATCCCAATATGCGTCCTTCCGACGTAGATTATGACCGGTATATCTATCTGCTCGATCTTTTCCGCCGCTGTGATTACGATGAAGAATGCATCCGCCGGTCGTGCGAATTCCTCATTCAGGATCCACTGTTCAACTCTATTCTGTGCCGGGCGAATGAATCTTTGGCAAGGATTGCGGAAGCCATCGGTGAATCTCCCAAGCTTCCCCAATCCTGGGCCAAGAAGACATCTGTGGCGATAAAGAGAAAGCTCTGGCATGAAGAACACGGCATTTTTGATGCCTGCGATTTGATGAAAGGGGAACTGATCGAGATCGACACGGCTGCAGGATTTCTCCCGCTGTTCGCCGGTGCGGCGACACGCGAGCAGGCCGAGACAATATACGAACGCCTGAATTCAGCCTCCTTCTGCGGCCTCCACCAGGGAAACTGCTTCACCATCCCGAATTATGACACTCAGAAAGAAGACTTCGACCGCCTCAATTACTGGCGCGGACCGGTGTGGATAAACATCAACTGGATGCTGGCGCTCGGACTCAGGCGCTATGGATACACGCTCAAAGCGGACTCCATGCAGAAAGACCTGCTCCAGCTCCCCATCCGTTTCGGGTTTCATGAGTACTTCGACTCTTTTGACGGGACAGGCTACGGCAGTGACAACTTCGGCTGGACAGCCGCCCTGTTCATCGCCCTTGTAGAGGAGTTCTACAAAGGTGAGGAAAAAGGGCTGGATCTAAAAAGAGCAATGAAAAAGATTTTTTCGAGCAGCCTGGTCTTGAACAGTGACCAGGAAATGCCGGATGTCTCGCCCGAGAAACTCGGGGCGGAATTGATGAAGTCCATAAAAAGTGTGAAGGACAGCTATTATGATACTCAACGCGGTCTCGTGGATTATGAGAGACTGCGCCAGAGTCAAGAGTTTAGAAATTACCGCATCCTGACGAACGGCCTCAAAGAGTTCGATCCCAACACTCTCAAAGGCCGAAAGGAGAAGCTGGCATTCTGGATAAACCTGTATAACACCATTGTTGTGGATGGGATCATCACTCTTAAGATAAAGAGTTCAGTCAAAGAGGCGCCGGAATTCTTCAAGAAGATCAAGTATCAGATCGGCGATTTTCTTTTCTCTCCGGATGACATCGAACACGGCATCCTCCGGGGCAATGTCAGGCCCTATTTCCGGCTGACACGGCCTTTCGGAGTTGGTGATCAGCGGAAAGACTGGATTTTAAAACCTGTGGACCCGCGCATCCACTTTGCTCTGGTCTGCGGCTCGAGGTCCTGTGCACCGATCGATTACTACGATTTCGAAAAAATCGACCAACAGTTAGAAAAGGCGGCAAGCAGTTTTATCAATTCTTCAGAAGTTTTAGTCCTCCCTGAAGAAGGAAAGATGTTAATCTCTAAGATATTTAGCTGGTATGAGAAAGACTTCGGGGGACGAAGAGCGATCCTGGATTTCATCGTCGACTACCTTGTGGACGACGCAGCCAAGGATTTCATCAGGCAAGAGCACGAACGATTAAAGATCGAATACCTGCACTATGACTGGAATCTGAACCGTTGAGATAAATTACAGGTTTTAAGAGATACGTTTATATTATTAAGTGTGAATCAAGCCTGAAGAGAATAAGAGCTTAAGAATTGTCCGCCGTCTTCCTGCTGACAAATCCCGTAAAAAATCAGAATGGATTTTCGTCGTCGTATAAAGTCCCTTCTTGAAGGTTAAATCCGATATCCTCGATCCCGAGCATCTTGAGTGCCGAAAACAGGACCTTCCCGGTGTGCAGGAAGGCCACGGCTGTGTGGTGAGGGTATCTTTTTTCGATGAGCACATGACGGTAAAAACGGGCCATCTCTTTGATGGCGAAGACTCCGATGCTTCCGAATGATTTGGGGTCGATATCCAGAACCTCCCCTTCGGCGATGTAGGCGCGGAGCGCGGCATCGGCTGTGGACTGGAGACGGAAGATCGTCATGTCACCGGGCCGGATCCGGCCTTCCAGCGTTCCCCTTGTGATGTCCGGCTCTTTTCCAGGCTCCATCAACCGATTCATGATGAGCTGGTACTTCATCTGGGGATCGAGCAAGCAAGATGAGGGCGTGTTCCCGCAGTGGAATCCCATGAACAGGTCGCTGGATTTGTATTTCCTGACTTTATCCTTCGCTACTTTGTACATATCATCAGGAACCGTGTTGTTAATATCGAGGAGTGTGGCGGGAAGCTCGGTGGCGCAGGCCGCCATGTATTCGCTCAGGGCACCGTAGATATCCACCTCGCAAGCCACAGGAATCCCTCTGGAAGCCAGCCGAGAGTTGACATAGCAGGGGACGAATCCGAAATAGCTCTCGTACGCGGGCCAGCATTTGTTGGCAAACACACCAAACTCAGAGGCGCCGAGGTTCTCCTGCATGAATTTAGTCAGCGCCACTTCATACTGAGCCAGTTTTTCCAGAAGGTCCGGATAGGCGTTTCCCTTTCCCAACTCTTTGGCCATGTCCTCTTCGACTTTCTTGATTTCAGATGAACCCTTGGCTTTGAGAAAAATGTCGTAGAGGTCCAGTTCGCTGTTTTCCATCACCTCCACGCCGATGTCGAAAAGGGGCTTGATCGGAGCGTTGCACGCATAAAAATCCTGTGGCCGGGGTCCGAAAGAGAAAATCTTGAGCTTTTTAAGTCCCGCGATCACTCTGGCAGCGGGAATATATTCGGCGATCATGTCTGCCACTTCTTTGGCCACACCCACAGGATATTCGGGGATGTGAGGATTCAGACCTCTTAATCCAATGTTATAGGAAGCGTTGAGCATTCCGCAGAAGCCATCGCCCCTTCCCTGGATCAGGTCTTTTCCACTTTCCTCTGCAGCGGCCACGAACATGACCGGACCGTCGAACTTCTGGGCCAGTACGGTGGTCGGTCCCTCTGGCCCAAAATTGCCGAGATAGATGATGAGTGCGTTGACCTTCTTTTTCCTGATCTCCTCAAGAGCCGTCAGCGTGTCCTTCTCGTTCTCGACAATCGTCTCGATATCTGCAAGAGGAATCTTCTTGCTCTGACACTCTTTGATAACTCTGGCTTTTCTCTTCTGAGACAGTTCGACAGGAAAGCAGTCCCGGCTGACCGCAACGATTCCAGGATTGATCTTGGGTATATTGTTCATTCTTTACTCCCTTTTTTCTGGCCGTAGTAGGCATCCGGCCCGTGTCGTCTCCGGTGGTGCTTTTTCAAAAGATATCCAGGAATCCTTTCGCACTCCCGATTTAAAAGAAGCGTCCCCCAGGCCATCTGGGCCACTTTCTCCAACGCCACGCTGTTTTGGACCGCTTCATCCGGAGTCTTTCCCCAGGTGAACGGGCCATGGCCGGCCACGAGAACCGCCGGCATCTCCAGAGGATCAAGCTTGGCAAAACGTTCGATGATCACTCTGCCAGTGTTGACTTCATAGTCTTCCTCAACTTCTTTTTTACTGATTTGCCGTGTGACTGGCACGGATCCTGGAAAATAGTCGGCATGTGTGGTTCCGAGGCATGGAATTTCTTTGCCTGCCTGGGCGAAGACAGTGGCATACTCGCTGTGAGTGTGAGTTACGGCAGAGATTCCCTTGAAGGCCTTATAGAGTTCGAGATGAACGGGAGTGTCCGAGGAAGGAGTCATCTCTCCTTCCTCGATTTTCCCTTCCCAATCCACAATAACGATATCGTCTGGCATAAGCTCGTCGTAAGAAATACCGCTGGGCTTGATGGCTACTATTCCCTCATCGCGGTCACAACCACTGACATTGCCCCATGTCAGGATCACGAGGTTGTGCTTGACTAAATCCATGTTCGCGCGCCAGACCTGTTCTTTCAACTTCATTCTTTTCATTCGGGTTTCCTCTGTCTTTCCCTTAGAGAGATGAGATCTTTCATAACATTGTGGAGATTACCCGACCAGGTTGGGTTTCCGAAAGAATCGTGGAGCTGGCTGTAGAGTCGGAACAATTCCGTGTAGGCCTTATGACTTTCCGGGTCAGGTTCATAAGTTTCCTTGATACCGGTCAGGGCTTTCTGGGCGTCTTCCACAGTCGAGAAACCACTCTTTTCTTGTCCTGCGGCCACAGCACCGAAGATGGCTGCCCCCAATGCGCAGGTCTGATCGCTTCGGGAAACTTTCATCGGGCGTCCGGTGATGTCCGCGTAAATCTTCATCAGGAAAGGATTTTTCACAGCCAGTCCGCCACAGTTCACGATTTCTTCGACTTTGACTCCGTATTCCTCGAGACGGTTGATGATGGTCAGGGCCCCAAAAGCCGTGCCTTCGATCAACGCCCGGTATATCTCATGGGCCTGCGTGTGAAGCGTCTGCCCGATGAGCAGGCCGCTCAGGCGGACATCCACCAAAATGGTTCGGTTTCCGTGGTTCCAGTCCAAGGCCAGGAGCCCGTGTTCTCCGGGTTTTTGTTTTGAAGCTTCGACTTCCAGGTTTTTGAATTTTTCATCGGGAGTTTTTCCGTAACTGTCCGGGGCCAGATGATTCACGAACCACAGGAAGATATCCCCGACCGCGGACTGTCCCGCTTCGATACCGTAATGATCCGGCAGGACCGAACCGTCCACGATGCCGCAGACACCCGGGATATCCTCGTAGCCTTTGTGTTTGGGGGAAACCATGATATCACATGTACTCGTGCCCAGGATCTTGACCAGCGTCCCTTCTTTGACTCCGGCACCGACTGCTCCCATGTGCGCGTCAAACGCGCCGACCGCCACGGCAATTCCAGGTTGAAGCCCGAGCTTTTCCGCCCATTCGCGTGAAAGTGTTCCGGCCAGCCGATTTGAGGGCACAGCCTTTTCATACAGTCTATCGCGGAGCTTTCCCAGGTCAGAATCGAGTGAAGACAGGAATTCTTTGTCCGGCAGGCCGCCCCATTCTTCGCTGTACATGGCTTTGTGGCCGGCGGCGCAAACGCTGCGGATAATCTTATCAGGACGTGTATCACCGGCCAACAAGGCTGGAATATAGTCGCAGAACTCGACAAAACTGTGCGCGGCCTTGAAGACTTCAATATCAGTGTTCATGCAGTGGAGGATCTTGCTCCAGAACCACTCCGAGCTGTATGTTCCCCCGACCTTGGCCAGGTATTGCGGGCGAATTTCCTGTGCCCGCTCGGTGATTTGAGCGGCCTCCGCATGGCTGGAATGGTCTTTCCACAGCCAGACCATCGCATTCAGGTTATTTTTAAATTCAAGATGCAAGCCCAGAGGCGTGCCTTTATCGTCGACCGGCATCGGGCTGCTTCCGGTCGTGTCCACGCCGATCCCGATGATGTTTTCCGGCGAGAATTCCGGATCCTCCTTTTTTGCCAGAGCCGCGGCCTCATGAATGGATTCCACGAGGCTTTGATGGTAATCCTTTGGATTTTGACGGGCAACGTTCGGGTCTTTGGAGTCCAGGAGGATGCCCTTTTGTCCAGAGGAATAATCGGATACAAAACTGGCAAGCTCTCTCCCCTCTGTCAGGTCCACGATGAGTGAACGGCAGGAATTGGTCCCAAAATCCAGGCCCAACGCGTACTTTTTCATTTGTTTCCCGACTTTCCTTCCTGTGTTTTCCCTCTGTCGATAATACTCTTTTTCGATTTATTTGGCTATGACGAGCGGTGAAAAACAAATCATCGCCAGGGCTATAATGATCAGGACGATCACGGAGAGGATGACATCCCTCTTGTTCCAGCTCGCTCTCGAGGCTTTCTTATCTTCGGCCACGGTTGTCGCGTATGTCAATCCTTGAATTTTTTGAGTATCAGGAGGTCGGGAGAACATGCTCACAACGATCATCGAGCCGATGCAAAGGAGTGTTAAATAGACGCAGAAGTAGAGGAAGTTGACGTTGGCAAACGTGTACAGCCAGCCGCTCAGTTTGTCCTTGAAAAGTTCTGCAACCAGACGCAGCATGCCGATGACAAACCCGCCGATGAGCGCGGTGAGCGCGCCTTTGGAGTTGATCCTTTTCCAGAATATCCCCAGGAGGAAGACCGAGAAGATGGGGGGGGCAAAATAAGCCTGGACACTCTGCAAGTAATGATACAGTTCGCTGGAGATGAATTTCATCAGCGGAATCCAGAGAATGCCGCAGACGACCACTACTCCTGTGGCGATCCGACCCACAAGGACCAGAGTTTTTTCAGAAGCCTTTGGCTTGAGCTTTTTGTAGATATCCATAGTAAAAAGGGTTGAACAGGAATTGAAGACCGCGGCCAAAGAACTCATCAGCGCCGCCAGAAGACCTCCGACCACCAGGCCTCTAATTCCTGCAGGCAGAAGCATCTTGACCATGGCCGGAAAAGCCATGTCCGCGGCTGGAAGATTGAGCTGGCCCGTTTTGGCCAGCGCATAGGCCGTCACCCCGGGAATAAAAAAGATGAAGAAGGGAAAGAGTTTGAAGTAGGAGGCGAGGATTGTGCCGCGTCTGGCCTCTGTTTCATTTTTGGCGGCCAGGACCCGCTGGACGATGACCTGGTCGGTGCACCAGTACCAGATCCCGACGATCGGCGGAGCGAGGAGCATTCCTAGCCAGGGAAAATCCGGATGGTCCAGAGGTAGAAAGAGGTTGAGATGCTCGCTTCCCGCCACAGCCACAAGATTGTTCCACCCGCCAATCTTGATTATGCCCACGATTGTAACGGTGATCGAGCCGACGAGCAAGACAATCGCCTGCAGGGCCTCGGTGTACACCACTGCACGGAGTCCCCCCAGGATCGTGTAGATTCCCGTCAGCACGACCGTGATCAGTGCGCCTGTCCAGAATTCGGTCCCCAGCAGTGCCTGGAACACTATGGCGCCGGCATAAACCGTCACAGAGACTTTGGTGAGCACATACGCGACCAGAGAGATCAACGATAAAAACCAGCGGGCTGTGGGGGAGTAGCGCTTTTCCAGGAATTCCGGCATCGTGAACACTTTACTCCGCATGTAAAACGGGACAAAAACCCAGCCGAGAAGAAGGATGCACCAGGCATGAAGCTCATAGTGCCCCATGGCCACTCCGGTTTTGGCAGCAGTGCCGGCCAGGCCGACCACGTGTTCCGAGCCGATGTTGGAGGCGAAGATTGAGGCGCCGATGACGAACCAGCCCACATGCCGCCCGGCCAGAAAGTACTGTGTCGAGGATTCCTGTTTTTGCCGGATCACCCACCAGGCAATGCCGAGGATGATCGAAAAATATCCAGCGATGACTATCCAGTCCAAAGATTGCATGATGAGCGCCCTCTTTCCCTCATTTTCAGAAGTTAATATTTACTATTAACGTTCACGATATGTCAAATAATGAATTATTGGGGTCAGGTTTCAATCTTCCGTTTGTATTATCCAGAAGATAAAATGATGATCTTATAAGCGATAATGGTAAATGGAGACCTGACCTCATTTGCAGGTTTGACATTGGAGATGAACTGTTTTTAAAATGACACACGCCTCTCTTGGAAAAGAGGAAAGGAGGGATGTTATGAGAAATTGGCAAAACATCTTATTGGGTATTGCCGGAGCGCTGATTTTATCTATAGGTTTTGTTTTCGCTCTGAATAATGAGGATCCGCAGATTCAAAACCGGATCATAATCAACACCGATCTGGGGAAGGACACGATCAATAAAAATATTTACGGCCATTTTTCTGAACATCTCGGGCGCTGCATTTATGACGGCTATTGGACAGGGGAGGACAGTCCGATTAAAAACGTGCGGGGAATCCGCAGCGACATCGTGGAAGCTTTGAAAAAGATAAAAATCCCGGTTCTCCGCTGGCCGGGGGGGTGTTTTGCCGATGAATACCACTGGAAAGACGGCGTAGGCCCCCGCGATGACCGTCCGGCTATGATCAACACCCATTGGGGACGTGTGACCGAGAATAATCATTTCGGTACGCATGAGTTTTTGGACCTTTGCGAACAGCTGGAGTGCGAACCCTACATCTGCGGGAACGTCGGAAGCGGCACGGTCCGGGAAATGCAGGAATGGATCGAGTACATCACTTTTGACGGCCAGAGTCCTATCGCCGACCTCCGCCGGAAAAACGGCCGGGAAGAGCCGTGGAAACTGAAGTTCTTCGGAGTCGGCAACGAGAACTGGGGATGCGGAGGGAACATGACTCCAGAGCATTACGCGAATCTCTATCGTCGTTATCAGACCTATGTGCGGAACTTCTCTAGGAACCGGATTTACAGGATCGCCTGCGGAAGCTACGGTGAGAATTACAAGTGGACTGATGTGCTGATGCGGGAGGCCGGGCGGATGATGAACGGTCTGAGTTTCCATTATTATATCGTTCCCGGCGGCTGGGGAAACAAGAACTCGGCCACTCAATTCGAAGAGAAGGACTGGTTTGAGACTTTACAGAAAGCTCTGTTCATGGATGAGCTGTTGACCAGGCATTCGGCCATCATGGACAGGTATGACCCGAATAAGCGCGTGGGCATGATCGTCGATGAATGGGGCACCTGGTATCAGGTGGAGCCCGGCACCAATCCCTCTTTCCTCTATCAGCAGAATTCACTGCGGGATGCAGTCGTGGCCGGAGCTGTGTTGAATATCTTCAACAGCCACTGTGAGCGCGTCAAAATGGCCAACCTGGCTCAGACCATTAATGTTCTCCAGTCGCTGATACTGACACAAGGGGAGAAGATGGTCGTGACTCCCACCTATCATGTGTTTGACATGTACAAAGTCCATCAGGACGCGGTGCTGCTTCCTTTAGACCTGGAATGCCGCCAGTATGGACGGGGAAAGGAAAGTCTTCCGGCTTTGAGCGCTTCCGCGTCTCAGGATAAAGCGGGGAAGATCCATGTCTCTCTCTGCAATCTCGACCCGAATCAACATTTAGAGACAGTTCTGGAATTCCGCGGTACAGATGTCAAAAACGTAAAAGGAACGGTTTTGACCGCCGATAAAATGACAGCGCACAACACCTTTGAAAAACCGGAGAATCTCAAGCCTGCAGTGTTCAAATCGGTTCAGTTGAAGAGAGGCACGATTATGGCGACCTTGCCGCCCAAGTCAGTCGTCGTTCTGGAAATCAACACAAAATAGGATTAAAAAAAAGGGATATTCCAATGTTTTTACGTAAGGAATGCAGCAATTTCATCCCTGTGTCATTGCGAGCGAAGCGCGGCAATCTCTTAAAGCAGATATATTTTTTCCTCTGGAATTGCTTCACTCCATTCGTAATGACATGAGCAAAATCTTCTTGAATTACTAAGCAATTTCACGTGTCTTTCTTTTTATTTATAAGGCCTCAGATTAAATTTTCTATTTGACTTTCCACTCGTGAATTCCCGCAGAAAATTTTTCCTGGAGCTGGATTTCCAGCCGGAGTGCTGTTGTCCGGACAGGAGTGAAGGTTACCCGGTTGTACATGTCTTTGTTCACGCCGTACGCCTCCTGGTTGGCCACAGGGATCCAGTCGCTGCCTTTTTTGTAGAGAATTTTCCAGGACACCGGAACACGGCATTCTCCTCGGCCCGTATCGTCGAACCAGTAAACTTTGACTTCGGAGACTATCTGAGTTTTCTGGAAATCGTACTGCACCCATTCCACTGTTCCTTTTGCCGGCCACCAGTGGAGATAGGGATGGGCATGGTCGTTGGAATGTCTCGGTTCCCACTGGTCGTTTATCGGGGCTCCGTTTTTATCCCGGGAAGCACTGACTTGGCTGTTCGAAGCGATCGTCGGTTTTGGAAGCGCTCTTGCCAGGGATTCTTCCCGCGGAAGCCAGACTGCCATCTCGCCCTGGCCGCGATGCGCCCAGGCATAATAAGGAATGGCCGTGAATTCAAGCTGTTTTTTTTCGGACGAGTTTTCATCTCGACCTTCATGAAGTGCCACAGCCTGGCCTTTGATGACAACGACGCCGTCGAACAAGTCGTCCCGGCGTTCGACTGTCAGTTCACTCTCATCCGGTAAAACGAGATTGCTGACAGAGCCATTGTTATCCGGCCATTCGGCACAGTAGACGATCGGTCCGCGTTCAAGCGCGATTTTTCCAGTGTTTTCCTTGAGTTCAGGATGACTGAGAACGCGGCGGATCGGCATCGGAAGGCCCAGTTCGACAGTATCCCCTTTTTTCCAGCTGCGTCGGATTCGCGCATAGCCCTTTTCCAGGTAAAGATCGGCTTCCTCACCGTTGACCTTGAGAATAACCTCATTGGATGCGGGATTCATGTATCGATAAAGGTCGCTCGGTACAGGCTGATTTTGGGCCCATCCCGGAATCCGGACATAAACAGCAAAGCGGGCGGGGCTGTCGGGGTTCACTTTTATTTTAATTTTCCCATCCCAAGGGTACTCAGTTTCCTGCTCGATCTGGATATCCTGTCCTTTGAGGTTCACCTGGACATTGCTGTCCACGAAAAGATTGACATAAAGGACATCATCCCGCATCGCGTACACGTAGCCGGGAACCGAGGGCATGAAGCGGGAGATGTTGCCCGGGCAGCAGGCACAGGTGAACCAGGGACTGCGTTCGTGCTGTCCGAAAGATTCCAGCGGGTTGGGATAGAAGAAGAGATCGCCGCTCAAGGCCACACCGGAGATCAGTCCGTTATACAGGACTCTTTCCAGGACATCGATGTACTTGGCGTTCCCTTTCAGAAGGAACATGCGCTGGTTCCACAAAGCGTTGCCGATCGCGGCGCATGTTTCCGCGTATGCTGTGGCATTCGGAAGATTGTAGTCCCCTCCAAAAGCTTCTCCGGCGCCCGTGGCTCCGATGCCTCCTGTCAGGTAGAGCTTTCCGAAGACGACATCCTCCCAGATACGTCCGATCGCCTGGATATAGGAAGAGTCATCGGTGAGCGCGGCCACATCCGCAATTCCGGAATACATGTAGGCCGCTCTCACCGCATGACCGACGGCCTCGCTTTGTTCGATGACAGGTTTGTGATCCTGGGAGTATTCGCCGTATAATTTGCGGTCCTCGGAATTCCCGCGTTCGTCCAGGAAAAATTTCGCCAGGTCCAGGTATTTCCGGTCTCCGGTGACACGATACAGCTTGACCAGTCCGATCTCGATTTCCTGGTGTCCGGGCGCGCCGTGCTTTTTGCCCGGCCCGAAAACAGAATCGATCAAATCAGCGTTCTTGAGAGCCACATCCAAGAATGTCCGTTTGCCCGTGGCCAGATAATGAGCCACTGCGGCCTCGTACATGTGTCCGACATTGTACAGTTCGTGTCCCATATACATATTGCCCCAGCGTTCTTTTTTCACCCAGCGAACCGGGGGGTCTGAATTGACCGTCCGGGCGGAATACAAGTATCCGTCTTCCTCCTGAGCCGCAGCGATTTTGGCGATCAGGTCATCCAGATACTGGTCCAGCTCTGGGTCCGGATTCACACTCAGAGAATAAGAGGCGCCTTCGATGATCTTGAAAACATCCGAGTCGTCAAAGGGGTAGACCGAACAGAATTCCCCTGTTTCTGCCTGGCCTGACCTGACAGCGGCCGCTTCCTCAAAGTTACGGATACGTCCGGTCTCCACACACTGCTCAAAAGCATACGGGATGGTGATTTTCTGGTTGGTTTCCATTCGAGGCGCCCAGAATTGGTCAGTGATGTTCACTTCAGTGAAATTTATTGGCTGAAACGGATAATCCTTTTGAGGAGCCATATTTTGACAAGCTGTGAATACAACAATGATAATTCCAATAGAGACAAAAGCTCTCAAGATATTTTTCATTGTGACCTCCTGTTTGGCAGAGGAGAATTATAACATAGTAGGGGGCGTTCCCCAATATTGATAAGGAAGGTTCGCTGTGGTATATAAGCCCTCTGACTCTCGACCGAGAGAGAAGGATAAAACGCCAGAAGCAGTTGGATATGCCGAAAAGAAAGAATGTGTCTCACACTAAGATCCGGACATTAGCTGTCATCTTCGATATGGACGGAGTGATCGTCGACAACATGGAATATCATAAAAAAGCCTGGGGAATATTCCTGGAAAAGTACGCTTCGGATATCGAACTGGAGGAATTCTCTAAACATTTTGGAAAGGTCAACAGAGATCTCCTGCAGATCGTGTTCAAAAAGGAAGTATCCGAAGAAGAGGAATCCCGATTCGGCGAAGAGAAGGAAGCGATCTACAGGGAGATATACGCTGATCACATCGTCCCCACTGCTGGCCTTCTGGATTTTTTGGATTCTTTGAAGAAAAACAAGGTCAAGACAGCGGTTGCCACAGCCGCGCCTCGTGTCAACATGGATTTTGTATTCGAAAAAACAGGCTTACGCAAATATTTTGATGTTCTGATCGATGCCACGGAAGTGACGCGCGGGAAGCCCGACCCGGAGATCTATTTAAAGGCAGCGAAGCGTTTGAACTGCCATCCGGAAGAATGTCTTGTTTTCGAGGATTCTTTCCCAGGAGTCCAGTCTGCGAAGAATGCGGGGATGAAGGTCATCGCTCTGGCCACATCCCATCCCGCAGATAAACTTCAAAATGCGGAATCGGTGATCAAGGATTTCACAGAGATCAACGTTAATACAGTCTTGAATTATTTAATTATTGACGAATGAGGTCCCACAGACCAGCCAGCTCTCTTTTTTATGAAAGCCTTACGTGTGAGTTTTGTCTCTCCCACTTCCAGGACCACCACATACTCTCCCGGATCTGCCAGCGGCCGCCTCCATCGTCTTCGAGCCTGAGGTGACTGTCCCTCTGTGGATTGGACACGCATATTCCACACAACCCGGTTAATCCCGGCTTCTGTTTTTCCGTCCAGACGACTGAGAACTTTACCGGAAGGATCGGTGATTGTGATTTTCACTTCTTGAACTTTGTTCTTCAGATAGTAATCGATCACGAGGGCGTTGGGCTCGTTCGGAGTGGAGAGGTGTCGGTCGCCGTATAGGCCGTAATTTCCCCAGGGGCGGGGCATCCACTGAATTCTGGGCTCTATCTGAAAAAGATGAACATCCTTTTGGAGAACTTCATCATCCAGTTCCTGAAGAGTTGATATGTCCGTAATATAGAGGCCCCGACCGTAAGTCCCCACGACCAAGTCATTTTCCCTGGGATGGACCAGCAGGTCATGGACAGCGATGGTGGGCATGTTGTTGCGGAGATACATCCAGGTCTGACCGCCGTCGATACTGACATATACACCCTTATCATTGCCCAAGAAGAGGAGGCTGGAGTTCATCCGGTCTTCAAAGATGACGTTGATCGGCTTATCCGGAAGATTGCGGCTGATCTCTGTCCAGGTTTCACCGAAATCAGTCGTTTTGTACAGAAAAGGCCGGAAGTCATCCCGCCGGTATCCGGATTTGGAGACATAAGCTGTCCCCGCCTCATGATTGGAAGCACACACGCGGCTGACCCAGAAATTTTCTGGTGCACCGGCTTTGACGATTGAGGGAGTCCTGTCATTCCAGTGAGCGCCTGAGTCTTCGGTAACCCAGACTTTGCCGTCATCCGTTCCCACCCAGATGACCCCAGGAACAACGGGAGATTCGGAGATCGTGGTGATGGTGCAGTACTGGATATGTCCTTTTCCGGCGATTTT
>JABAOH010003073.1_pt2 | contig 23839 bp, 22 predicted proteins | sample 7062181 | NCBI WGS metagenome assembly JABAOH01 (sample SAMN14538630, study PRJNA623070) | marine sediment metagenome | biome: marine biome [ENVO:00000428]; feature: marine pelagic biome [ENVO:01000023]; material: deep marine sediment [ENVO:00002113]; isolation source: pool of 5 deep marine... | reverse complement strand
TATACCTTTTATCTTACTGAAAGGGGTTTTATCCAAATCTCCCTTCTTCTCCGATGCCCTACATTGATGTTTTCCATGAAAATTGCGAAAATCCATTACCGATCTATTCTCAACTAACTTTTTAGGAAGATTTAAGATTTTTGAATCGTTGTATATTCTATTCCAACCCCAAACCATAATCTCTTAGCCACTTCCCCCTAAGATATCCCTTCGGATCTCCCTGTCTCACTCACCCCAGATCTACCCCTTACCCATCATTCAAAAGATCAATACTCATCTTGTTANNGGTGGGCACCTTATTATTGCTTTAGGCTTCCCTTCCAAAAAGGGCTTGCTCACCACAATAAGAGAAGGTTCCCTTTTTTATGGTGTTGGCTCAAAATTTTCTGCCCAACACGAACACAGCAGGGGAATTTTTCATTTGGAATATTCCTTTCCCACGTTGTACTGTTTTAGCTGAGTATCAATGGTTTTGACGATTTCCCTCGATCGATTTTCCACCTCTGCCAGAAGCTCCTCTCTCTTCTCCATCTCCTTGAAAAAGTCATCCGCAATATTTAAGGCCGCCAATATAGCAGTGTTCAAGGTCGAAACCGTCTTTGTATTCCGTACGATTTCGTCCATCTTCTTGTCTACGTACTCCGCTATCTTCTGGATGTGCTCCTTATCAGCATCGGTCTTAACGGTGTAATCTTGCCCGAAAATATTTACCTCTACCAGTCTCTCCACTTCATGCCCTTCAATGGTCTAGAAACCTAAACCCTCGATGTGCTGGATCAACCGTTCGATTTTCGCCTTGACCGAATTCTTTCTATCAGCCAGAGCCCGGAGCTTTTCATTGAGTTCATCAATACTCTGGTCCTTCCGGCGGAGCTTATCGATCAACGCCTCCTTCTCTTGCCTTAAGCTATTATATCCCTGAAGAATCTCCCCTACTCGCTTTTCCAAGCGCTTAAAGCATTCTTCCATTATCTCAATTTTTCAATAATTTTGTTGTATTATTTCTATAATTCTAAAATCCATTTTAAGGAATGTCAAGCCTTTTCTCTATCCTTCTTTTCTCCCCATCCCAGATAATCCCAAAGATAGGCCTCCATAAATGGATCTAGACTACCATCTAATACCCCTTCTACATCCCCCACCGTGACACCTGTTCTGTGGTCCTTTACCATCTTATATGGATGCATGATATAGGATCGAATCTGACTCCCCCATGCAATCTCCTTCTTACTCGCATAAAGTTCCTTCTCCATTTCCGCCTTTTCCTCTAACTCCTTCTCGTATATCTTCGATCTCAATACCTTCATCGCCATGGCCTTGTTCTTGTGCTGGGATCTCTCGTTTTGGCACTGGACGACAATGCCCGTTGGAATATGAGTAATCCTCACAGCCGAATCCGTCTTATTGACATGTTGACCACCGGCTCCGCTTGATCTATATGTATCGATTCGAAGGTCCGCCTCATCGATCTCCACCACAATTTCCGCTGAAATTTCAGGATATACGAAAACAGAGGCGAAAGAAGTATGCCGCCTCCTACCGGTATCGAAAGGCGATATCCGGACGAGACGATGGATTCCTATCTCAGCCTTTGCATAGCCATAGGCGTAATCCCCGCTTACCGTGAACGTCACATTTTTTATGCCCGCCTCCTCTCCCGTCAAGATATCGATTATTTCGCTCTTGTACCCCCTCTTTTCCCCCCACTTCAGGTACATCCTCAGCAGCATTTCCGCCCAATCTTGGGCTTCGGTACCTCCAGCTCCAGCGTTGATGCTCACGATGGCATTATTAATGTCATGTTGCCCTCCCAACATCTCCCCCAATTCGATATCGCGGATTTGTTTTTCAACCTGATCCAGTTTCCTCCGGACTCCCTCGACCTCCCCTTCGTCCTCCTCTTCCTCAGCAAGTTGCAGTAATATTGCCCCTTCCTCCAATTCCTTCTTTATCCGCTGCCATTGGTCTACGATGTCTAAAAGGGCGGTCCTCTCCTTCAACACGCCATGGGCTTCCTCGGTCCCTTCCCAAAATGCTGAATCGCCGATCAGTTTATCGATTTCTTCAATCCGTTTTGCCTTTGCATTTACGTCAAAGATGCCCCCCGATTTCATCCGCCCTTCTGTTTAAATCCACAATTCTTTCCCTTAAATCGCTTTCCATCTCATTTACTCCCTTTTTCCAAAAAAAATTTCCTATACCATTGGAGACATTTTTTTAATCCAACCCCAATGTCGAAATGAGGGGAATATCCCATCTTCCCCCTCGCCATTGTGATATCGGCAAGCGAATGTTTAATGTCTCCATCCCTTGGGCTAGCATAGATTGGGGTTATCTCTTTACCCAGTGCGTTCATCAGTTCCCGGTACAACTGGTTTATCGAAATCCTCTTCCCCGTTGCAATATTGAATACGCCTCCTCCAATCCCGTGGGCATGACAGGCCTTCCAGTTGGCCTGAATACAATCAGATACATACGTGAAGTCCCTCGTCTGTTCTCCATCACCGTATATGGTGGGGGATTCATCAAGTAATAAGCACCTGATGAAGGAAGGGATGACGGCTGAATAGGGCGAATAGGGGTCTTGTTTCGACCCGTAGACGTTGAAGTAGCGCAGGCAAACCGTCTCCAAACCATAAATCTTATAAAAAACTGTGCAATAGTTCTCTTGGACATGTTTTGTGACACCATAAGGAGAGCTGGGGTTTGGACTCATTGTTTCAACCTTCGGTAATACCTCGCTCTCTCCATAAACCGATGACGAACTCGCACAGATAAACCTCTTTACGCGTGCTTCTTTGGCCGTTATCAAAAGGTTCAATGTTCCGTCAATGTTGGTCTCATTGGTTGCCATGGGGTCTTCTATGGACCTTGGTACGGAACAGACCGCGGCCTGGTGTAAGATGAAATCCATTCCCTTGACCGCCTCCACGCAGACCTTTCGGTCCCGAACATCCCCCCTGATCAAATCGATGTGCTCCATGAAGGGCTCGATATTGTCCATCTTCCCCGTGGAGAAGTTATCCAGAACCCTCACTCGCTCTCCCCGCTTTTGCAGGTATTCGACCAGGTGAGACCCGATGAACCCAGCACCTCCGGTCACCAAGAATCCCGACATCCCAACCTCCTTGGAGTCCTCCAAATTCCCTACTAACTGTCCCTCTTCAGGAGCTCTGCCACCTTTTTCCCCACATCGCCGGGATGCTCAACCGTTTGGGCCCCCGCTTCTTCCAGGTATCGTATCTTCTCCACGGCCGTTCCCCTTCCACCCGAGATGATGGCCCCCGCATGGCCCATCCTTCTTCCAGGAGGGGCCGTTCTCCCCGCAATAAAGGCAACAACTGGCTTCGTTACCCTTTTCCGGATAAACTCTGAAGCCTCCTCCTCCGCCGTCCCACCGATTTCCCCTATGAGGACCACCGCCTCCGTGTCCGAATCCCCTTCAAAGAGCTCCAGTAAGTCGACAAAGGAAAGTCCGATGATTTGATCACCCCCAATACCAACACAGGTGGACTGCCCTATCCCACGTCTCGTCAACTGATATACCATCTCATAGGTCAGTGTGCCACTCCGGGAAATAACCCCCACGCTTCCCTCCTGGTGAATGTAACCCGCCATCAACCCGACCTTGCATTTCCCCGGAGAGATAATTCCCGGAGTGTTGGGACCGATGAGCCGAACTTCCCTCTTCTTCAGATAATGAGAAACCGTGAGCATATCCAAGGTCGGGATTCCCTCGGTGAAACACACGATCAATGACACTCCACTTTCAGCGGCCTCCATGATTGCGTCAGCGGCAAAGGCTGGAGGGACGAAGATGGCCGAGGTAGTTGCTCCCGTTTCAGCAACCGCCTCCCTCATCGTGTTAAATACGGGAATACCATCCACGTTCTGGCCACCTTTCCCAGGGGTCACACCACTAACCACCTTCGTCCCATATTCGACCATCTGTCTCATATGGAACATCCCTTCCTTACCCGTGATTCCTTGAATAACAACCCTGATGTTCTCATCAACGAGAATACTCATCCATTCACCTCGCGTGTTCCGTGTCCCTATCTTTCGTGCTCGTGCTCGTGATTCATTTCTCGTTACCCGAAAAACTCGCTCTTCGCCGCTCAAAAATCTTTTTTCGGACATTTCAACATCTGCTTCGTTGCGAAAATCGCCTAAGATACTCCTTGGTTCGCACAATTTGGCGAAAAAATCTTTGATTCGCGCTCAGAACTCGTTTTTCCTTCTTAAACCAATAAAACTAATACAACCAACCAACTCAGTGTCATTTGGCATTTGAACTTTAACATTTCCCCTACCGCCTCCAACCTGTAACCTTTTTCCCCGTTCCGACTCCAGCACCGCAGCACTGCATGACTGCAACACTGCATGCTTGTTCGCTTCGGGGAACCCGGGCAACAACCTGTCACGCTGAGATTCTCTTCAATACCTCCACCACCTTCCCAGCTACGTCCCTCAAGTCCGTCGCCACGGTTAAATCCAAACGGGACTCAACCAGTAACCTCCTCCCCTTTTCCACATTGGTTCCCTCCAGACGGACAATGACGGGAACCTTAAGCTCCACCTCCCGGGATGCTGCGATCACCCCTTTGGCAATGGTATCGCACCGCATGATACCCCCGAATATGTTAATCAATATGGCTCGAACGTTCTCGTCGGAGAGGAGGATCTTGAAGCCGTTTTTCACCGTCTCCACAGTGGCCGCTCCCCCTAAATCGAGGAAATTGGCCGGCTCAGCCCCGGCAAGCTTGATGAGGTCCATGGTAGCCATGGCCATTCCCGCCCCGTTCACCATACAACCCACAGATCCATTCAATTTGATATAATTGAGGCCGTAACGGGAAGCCTCGACCTCCAGCGGATCCTCCTCAAAGAAATCCCTCATTCCCGAGATATCCCCATGGCGATACAAAGCACTATCATCGAAGTTAATCTTGGCATCGAGAGCAACCAACTCCCCCTGAGAGGTGAGGACGAGGGGATTGATCTCCGCTAAGAGGCAATCCTTCTCGCAGAAGGCCCGATAGAGGCCCTCAAATATACTTCTCACCTTTCCCATCACGGCTTGGTCTAACCCTAACCCAAAGGCCAATCTCGATACCTGAAAGGACCTCAAGCCCACCGATGGATCCACATGTTCCATGAGAACCCTCTCGGGGGTCTCGGCGGCAACCCTCTCGATCTCCATCCCTCCCTGGTCACTTGCCATCAAAACGGGACAAGTCCTGGCACGGTCCAACACCACTCCGAGGTAAAATTCCTTTTCAATCTTCAGCCCCTCCTCAACTAAAACCTTCCTCACCTCCCTGCCCTCGGGGCCGGTCTGAGCGGTAACCAACCGCATGCCAATCATCTCCTCGGCAACCGCCTCCACCTCTTCGGGTGAACTTGCGCCCTTGATACCTCCAGCTTTTCCCCTCCCTCCCGCGTGGATTTGGGCCTTCACCATGGTTTTCCCCGCGCCTATTTGTCGAGCCACCTCCCTTGCCTCTCCGGGTGTCTGGGCAACGCCACCGCGCGGAACCGGAATGCCGAACTGCCTGAATATCTCCTTGGCCTGGTACTCATGGATCTTCATGGATACCCCCCATCACTTAATGCATTTATATCAAAAAATCCCCCTCTTCACAAGGACTTGTGGACTGAAGTTCCCAGACTTTCTGGAGGACTCTTCGAGTAATGGTCAGTCAGCGCTTGTTCATAAAAAAGGAGCCGGGGATACATTTCCCCCGCTCCTTTCGGTCGCACCCTGAGCTCCGATTGCGGCATCCTACCGAATAGTCCCCACATAGTGGGCGGTCAACTGCCTTTCCCTCACCTCCGGATTGCTATAATCGGGAAGCAGCATCGGGGCCACCCTCTCGGTTACAATCCCGGCTTCTTCCAGTTCCCCGTGATATTTCTTGACATGTTCAAGGGTCAACCTTCCTTCTTTTGTTCTCTCCTTGGCATATACGGCTGCATTTTTCCCGGCGATCCGACCAAAAACACAGACATCAAGGAGGGAATTCCCCATGAGACGGTTTTCACCATGGATTCCCCCGGCTACCTCCCCCGCAGCGAAGAGGCCCGGAACCGATGTCTCGCACTCCGAATTGAATTCCAACCCTCCATTCTGATAGTGCAATGTGGGATAGACCAGCATGGGCTCTCTTGAGATATCAATCCCGTAACGGCGAAAGAGAATGTGCTTTCCCGGGAACTCCCTTCTCACCGTCCCCTCTCCCTTAAGCATATCGATCATGGGGGAATCGAGCCATACCCCAAGCTTTCCCGTCGGTGTCGGGACTCCCTTGCCTACGGTCGTACATTCCCTGATAACCGAGGCGGATTCGACATCCCTCGGTTCCCTCTCGTTTACAAACTGCTCCCCGTCAACGTTCAAGACATTTGCCCCCGCTCCCCTGAACTTCTCCGTGATGAGCAGACCTTCGGCCTGCTCCGGGAACACGACTCCGGTAGGGTGGTATTGCACCGTGTGGAGGAAGCACAGGGTCACCCCTGCCCGGTACCCGATTACTAAACCATCCCCTGTCGCCCCGTAGTGATTCGTCGTCATAAACCCCTGATAATGGAGCCTTCCCGACCCTCCCGTGGCCATGATAACCGCCTTCGCCTTGACACTAAAATATTCCTCCGTTTCGAGGTTATAGAAAACGGCGCCGGCGCAGTGACCGTGCTCGTTCAAGATCAGCTCAACCGCGGCTGAGAATTCCAAGAGCTTGATATCCTCGATCCGACTTCTGGCCTCGTCTCTGATGGTCCTCATGATTTCGGCCCCGGTAATGTCCGCGGCGTAATGCATCCTCTGCCGACACGTGCCTCCCCCGTGTAAAGTCAGCATCGTGCCCGCTTCTGATTTGCCGAACATCATCCCCAGGGACTCCAACCAGGCGATGACCTTGGGTGCCTCGGCAACCAGGGTATACACCAGTTCCGGGGTGTTCTTGAAGTGACCTCCTCCCATCACGTCCAGATAATGGTAGTAGGGTGAATCCTTGCTCCCCTTTGTCGCACCCTGGATACCCCCTTCGGCCATCATGGTATTGGCATCGCCATGCCTCAACTTCGTCGCGATAATGACCTCCACCCCTTGCTCTTGGGCCAATAAGGCTGCGGCCGTGCCTGCTCCTCCCCCACCGATGATCAACACATCCGTCTCATAGTCGATGGCCGACAGATCGATTTCGTCGGGGTCCACCCTGCTTCTGGCCTCCAGGAGATCAACGGTCTCATGGGAGATGGCATACCCCTTATTGGGCCCAACCCTGATTTCACGGCGGGATTCCCCCTTATAATCGGGGTGAAACTTCAGCCTCTCCTCCCTTTCCCGTAGCGATAACATGGGGACTTCTTCCCCTTTTTTCTTCCCCTCGACCCTCGCGGGCCTGGTCTCTTCGACTTTCTTGATTAATGTTTTCAATTCGGGCGGATATCCTGCCATCCTTCTCCCCCACTTTGAGATCAACGTTTAGGATTTGGAGCGAAGCAAAGGTTGAGACTTATCTTTTTTTGACTGCAGCACCGCAGCACTGCAACACCGCACTGTTTCCCGCTCACATCTCCTTTTCCCCATCATTACAAGACATATCTCATCATGAACATTACAGATACCGTGTATCCTGCGGTGTCCAATCCTCACCGGCTCCCTCCGGTTCAATCTCCCTCTCATTATACAGTTTTTTGAGCTGGTCCTCCTCAGCCTTCATCAAATCTTCAAGCATGGACCCGTACTTCCTCTCTTCGATTTGCTTGACCATCGAGTTGGTATGCTCCGATTTGGGGAGGATGTACTTCCCGTAAAGGCGCCGAGCTAAAATGGCAATATGGTATTGCGCGATCTCGGCGGGGCATCTCGCCGAACAGAGGCCACACATGACGCAATCGAAGGAGAGCTGAGCGACCTTCGCCAAATCACCCCTCATGGCCGCTGCCATATAGTCCATGACCTCTATATCCATTGGACAGGACTTGGTACAGGTGTTGCACTGAACGCACCGCATCACATCCGGGTAGAGCTTCATCAAGGACTCCAAATCCGGCCTTACCTCTTCGAGATCATAAATTGCCCTGTTGGCCGGGAAAAAGGGGATCATCGTTAAGTACATATTGGGCTGTACGACGGTCTGACAGGCCAACCCCACCTCGATCTTGTGACTATCCGGAAATCGGTAAACCGTGCCGCAAGCTCCGCATATACCCCCCCGACATCCACATCCCCTGATTAACTGGTATCCGGCGTATTCAAAGGCTTTCTGGATGGTTAACGATGCTGGGACTTCGTACCTCTTTCCCATGATGAAGATGGGAACCCTGGGAACCTCCTCAGTCGATTTCCCCTCCCCGCGGGATGGGGAATCCTCCCTTTTCCTTTTACCCATCGATATTCCTCCTATTGACAGTCAAGACGTTGAATACCCCTTGACCCCTTCTCAATTATTGCGTTCCCGATTCGGCCTGGAGTTCATCCTCCTTGAATGTGGCGACGGGAGGCTCATCATCCACGCTTCTCCCCGGAGTGTAATCGAACATCCCCTGGACCTTATTCCCAACAGCCCTAAATAGTGTAGCCACTGGGAGGTCATTGGGACATGCACTGTCGCAGAGCCCGCAACCAATGCAAGAAGTTACCATATGGGAGAGGCGAATCAGGTGAAAAAGCAGCGTGTCGGTGGGCATCCTCACGCCTCCCTTTCTATCCGCCCACCGTAAGAACTGATCGGCATTGTGCTCGAGGGTGGGAGTCCTGAAGACGCACTCCTTGCAGTAACAGATGGGACACGCCACCATGCAATTGTGACACCGGATACAGGTTGACAGTGAATCCATGAGATCCGGGAGGCTTTTAACCCTGGATCGAAAGGCATCAAATACCTCATCCCTCCTCTTGAGCCGTTCCTCCGTAAGCCTTTCAACAACCCGGTCTCTGGAGGACGCCCCCCCCTCGGTGGAGGCCAAAATCCCCTTTTCATCCAATTCACTGGCCAATCCGTCTCGCAGTTGAACGTAGATTTCCTCTTGAGGATTGTGGCCGAATAACCCGATGGCGAGGTCTGCGTTCTGTGGATTCGGATACTCACAGATCTGGCAAGCAAGCCGGAGATCGTATCCATCTCGAGGCTCGATCTTCCCCTCCTGAGTGCCCTTCAATAACCCTCTTGTGATGGAAACCCCTTCCCCCTCTTCCTGGCTCATCTTGGCGTAGTCCGACGGTTCATAGGTCCCTAAACAATCAACACCGATAACGACCAATCTATCCAGCTTCACCTGAAGAAACTTGGCTAACTCAATCACACCTCGAATCTCGCACGATTTCAACACGGCGCCGATCTTACATCCCGGATCGGTGATGGTGAGATGGGAGATGAGCCTCGCCGACTGGACGGGTAATGTAGGAGCTAAAGGATTGACCCCCACCAGCATTTTGGGATCGCGAATCAGCGTTTGACAATACCCATCACCCGATGGCAGCTTTTTGGGTATCAAGAATGCCTCTACGACCTCCTTCTCCAAGAGATCGCGAAAGAACCCCACTAGGGTCTCAATGGGATCGTTATCCTTGACTTCAAGTACCGCGCTTTTACTCATGTGACCTCCGATTCCTTCAGTATTAACCCTCCATTTCAGGCCAGCCAGAGCTTTTTCATGGGATTCGGCCCCAGCTTCTTCAATTCCTCCACCATTTGAGTCACCGTGACGGCAAACAGTTTACCCTCGCTCGCACTAATCCATCTGAGCCAGATTCGGTCTTCGGTAAAGCCAACTTGATCCAGGATTTCCTTGAGGATGCCGATTCGTCTCCGGGCCTTATAATTTCCCGTCTGATAATGACAATCCCCTGGATGGCATCCCCCGATAAGGACCCCATCCGCACCATCGATAAGGGCCTTCAGGATATAAATCGAATCCACCGCGCCCGAGCACATCATATGGATGATGCGAATGTTAGGGGGGTATTGCTGTCTGGTGGTACCCGCCAAATCGGCACCTGTGTAGGTACACCAATGACACAGAAAAGCGATAATTCTGGGCTCGAATGCTTCCATAAGACCTCCGCAGATGACTTCAACGGTGAAAGAACATATTTCGAGACTTCCCTAAGTAACGGCAGCATCCACCATGGCCATCACCGTAGCCTTTTCGAAGTTGCGCTGTTGAGAGGCTCCATTGCGACAGGAGATCACGCAGGAGCTACAACCCTGGCATACATCCTCAATGACCTCGGCCTTCCAGATCTCTTCATCCATGACCCGTGCCCCGTATGGGCAGGCGGAAATGCAAAGGCCGCAGCCACAACACAATCGATGGTTCACATATGCTACATGATCCACCTGCTCAATCCCGCCCATGGACAACAGCACCCCCGCCCTCATGGAGGCCGCCTGGGCTTGGGCGATGGAATCCTCGATGAAATTGGGGGAGTGACAGAGCCCACAGAAGAACTTTCCCCGGTCCACGAAATCCAATGGTGCCGACTTTGGGTTGGCTTCCATGAAGAACCCATCCGGGTTCAACTCGATACCCACAATCTCGGCGAGATGCTCATTATCATCGGGCTCTACGCCCGCACTCAGGACCACCAAATCCGCCGGAAGCTCAACTTTCGCGCCGATCGTGGGATCAAGCACCGAGACTCCAAGGCCGCCATCCCGGGAAATAACCTGGGGCTTACTCTCCGGATCATAACGGATGAAGATTATCCCCTTGTCCCGAGCTTGGTGGTAATAGTCCTCATAAAATCCATATGTCCGGACATCCCTATACAGGATGAAAAGATCCATATCAGGCCGAAACTCCTTGAGCTTGAGCGCATTCTTCACCGCGTGGCCGCAACAGATTCTGCTGCAATACGGGTGGTCCTCATCCCGGGAGCCCACACACTGTATCATCACCGCCCCGTTCAGTCCCCTTATCCTCTCGTCCTCAGAATGAATGAGGCCTTCCAGATCCCGTTGTGTGACGACGCGGGGATCCTCACCGTAGAGATATTCGTGAGGTTTGATCTCTTTCCCGCCCGTTGCCAAAATGATCACCCCATGCTCCAGCGCCTCCTCTCCGCCATCGACGGAAATGAGTGTCCGGTAGTTTCCCCCATGCCCCTCGAGATGCTTCACCCCGGCTTTTTTGAAAACCCGAATCCTGCGGTTCTTCTCTACCCTTTCTATGAGATCCCTCAGGAAAGCCTGGGGATTGGACCCCTTGAGCGTATAGCAGGTATGCCGGGCTTTCCCCCCCAACTCATCCTCCCGCTCCACCAAGTAAACGTCAAAGCCCTGCAGGCTCAAATTCAGGGAAGCGGTCAACCCGGCTATTCCACCGCCAACAACGAGACCTCTTCTCGAAACGGGGCTTAACCCCTTCTTGATCGGTTGAAGCCGCCTCGCCCTCTCCACAGCAACCTCCATCAGGACCTTGGCCTTGTGAGTAGTTTCCGAGGAGTCCTTTCCATGGACGAGCCCACATCCTTCCCAAATATCCGCGTACTCGATCACACGGGGATTGAAGCCGATCCCCCTTGCCATCCCCTCAAAGTCCCTCCGCAATCTTCTAAGGGAGGAACCGGCCACCACCAATCGATTCAGTTCCTTTTCCCCCATGCGACGCTTAATCCGATCAAACCCCTCCGAGGTGGATTTACAGAGGATCTCCTCTGTAAACACGACGTCCTTGAGCCCCTGAACATGGCTGATTAATTCTTCCGCTGAGAACACCTCTGAAAGACGATGCTCCTGAGACAGGAAAAAGGCCCCTATCCGCGGGGGCCCTTCCCCCAGGGCTCCCTCTTCGGGATAGGTTTTAGTCGGTACTCCCTTTTCTCGCACCCGGGCCAAGAGGGTAGCCACTTGGGCCGCGGCACTGGCACCTTCTACCACGGTCTCCGGTATATCCCTCGGTTCTCGAAAGGTTCCCCCGATATAAACTCCCGGACGGGAAGTTTGTGTAGGGGTAAACTCCCCCGTGAGGCAAAAATTGGCCTCATTGAGTTCAATCCCTATCCTCTCGGCCAAATCTCGTACCTCATCGCTCACCGTGAACCCCACGGAAAGAACGATTAAATCGAATTCCTCTTCCCGAAACACCCCCTCTTCCGAAACGTGGGTGACCAAAAGGTCTTTCGTCTGCTGAAGTTGTCTCACCGCGGAGACGGCGCTCCGCCTGAAATCGATGGCACATTGCCCCTTGGCCTTCTCGTAATAACGCTCATAATCCTTCCCCATCGGTCGAATATCCATGTAGAATACCGCCACCTCAATCTCCGGATTTCGCTCTTTGGTGATCATAGCCTGCTTGATAGCATACATACAGCAAATGGACGAACAGTGAGCTTGGCCGCAGGAGGGATCTCTTGAACCGACACACTGAATAAAAGCTATCCTCTTTGGAGCCTGCCCATCCGACCGCCTCATGGGCATGCCACGGCTGGGACTGGAGAAGCTCAACATCCGTTCGTACTGGATGCTGGACAGGACATTCTCGTATCTGCCGAAACCGTATTCCCCCTTCAACTGAGCCCTGAATGGCTCAAATCCAAGGCCCAAAATCACCGCCCCCGCCGCCAAGGTATGCCGTTGCTCGGCCATTTCCAAATCGATGGCCACGGGGGAACACACTTTGACGCACTCTCCACACCGGGTACAGGTGGCAGGGTCTATAACGTATGACCGCGGGAGGGCCTGAGGAAAGGGGAGATAGATAGCCTTCCTCTTTTCCAGCCCTCCACCAAACTCACGGGGAACCTCAACCGGACATACCTCGGCGCAAAACCCGCAATTGGTGCACTTGCCTGGGTCCACGTAGGTTGGCCTCTGGGTGACGGAAACCCGAAAGGCCCCGGGTTCCCCTTCAATCCCATTCACCTGACTTGATGCCATGAGCCTGATATTTTCATGCAGTTCACTCTCGTATATAGGACAGTAGGCCGGGGGCAAAGGGCTCATAAAGCACACACCGCATGAATTCGTGGGAAAGGTCTTATCCAATAAGGGGAAATAGCCCCCTATTGCCGGGGAATTGTCCAAGAGATAGACCGGAAAGCCCGCCTCGGCTAAAAGCAGGGCCGATTGCATTCCCGCGATTCCAGCGCCAAGTACCAAAACATCTCGGCTTTTTTTCCCTTTTTTTCCTTCTGCCATAGAATCAACCTTCAATTACCCTCTATCCGGCGGCCCTGCATTCTCTCACTGGAGGTCTAAGGAGCCGAGTAATGTGGAGGGATTAATCACGTGCTTGGACCACCATTTGGTTCCCTCCAAACCGAAGGCGACCCCCATCAATTCGGTGAAATAGAAAACCGGCAAACCGAGGGCATCAACGTCTTGCCTCATCTCCAGGTTTATTTGACAGAGGCCACATGAGCAGACAAGACATTCTGCTCCAGCCTCCTTGGCCATTCCGACAATCCTATCCACCAACTTCACCACCATGTCACCATGGGTCAACGCCAAATCAGCACCACAGCAATCCACCTTATAGGACCAGTCCACCGGGGTCGCACCCAAGGCCGACATCAGCCTATCCAAATACTGGGGGTTTTCCGGCTCATCCAATTGGGTCACCTTGGGGTGGCGAACCAAAGCGCAGCCATAGTAACAGGCCACCTTCAATCCCGTCAGCGGCCTCACTACCTTTTCCTCGATGCGACCGGACCCAATTCCGTTGACCACTATGTCGATGAGGGCCCGGATTTTCAAATCCTCTCGGTATGTGAACTCAACCGTGCTCTCAACCTCCCTGCGCATCTCGGGATCCGTCTTGAGCGCTCGCTCCGCCCTCTTCAGCATATTGAAACACCCCGCACAGGGAACGACCAGTTCCAGATCCATTTTTTGAGCCGTGGCGATGTTCCTGGCGGGGAGGCAAAGGGAGAGTAACTTGTTCATACTGTGAACAGCTGCCGCCCCACAACAATTCCAGTCCTCGATCTCCACCAGTTCCACACCGAGGGCCTTTAACACGGCCTTGGTCGAGAGATCATACTCCACCGCCGTGGAATGGGATGTGCACCCCGGAAAGTACGAGTACCTCTGGCCCTCCTTCTCCACGGCACTCTTGTTCATCTCGATGTCCCTCCCGGGTTGCCGAGGAGCACCTGATAGTCGGTATACGCGAGGACGTAGATGAACATCCCGAGGATCCAGAGCACGAAAATGTTTGCCAGTGTCATCAAGAAACCCATCACCCATTATCTCCTGTTCTCCTCCACCTTCTTCTGAGTTTTCTTATAGATCTCCCGTATGGACTCAATCCCCTTGATCCTTCCGGGAAACAAGGGAATCTTCCCCTTCATAAATAACTTCATCCCCGGTATCAGATCGGTCCAGTAATCGCCGCTCCGAAGTTTATACTCCATCAACATCGTGGCCTCGTGTACCCTCCCACCCCTTCTAATGCTCTCCATAAAGGCATTGTGAAGGGCAACGATACCCCTCTCCTTCGCTCGGTATCCTTCTTCCAAGGACATCTCCCGCAACGCATCCATGAGCAATCCGATATCGATCTCGTTGGGGCAACGAGTCCCACAGGTCTCACAGGATACACAAAGCCAAATAGCCTTGCTTTCCAAAACCTCTTGTTTTAATCCCAATTGAATCATTCTGACGATGGCATTGGGATAGAAATCCATAAAGGGGGCCGTAGGACAACCCACTGAACATTTCAAACACTGGTAGCAGAGCCGGAGGTTCTCACCACACCGATGCTGGACTTCCTCGAGAAAGACCTGCCTTCCCTTCGGCAGCTCAACGGCCCTTACTCGCTCATCCATCGGCCAAACTCCTTTCCCCCTCTCCGGCAAAAGCTTCCATCATCCCAAAAACCTGAATGGCCTTGCTATTCCTCAATTCACAGGCGTTGTTGGGACAAGCAGCGATGCAAGCACCACAGCCCTGGCAGAGGGCTTCATTAACCCTTGAAATCCTTCGATATTCGTCCATCTCCCTTGTCTCATAGGGACAGACGTGCACACAGATACCACATCCGCTACAGATCTCCTCATCGACGAAGGCTACCAGCGGGTCTTGGAGCAAAACGTCCTGGGAGAAGAGGGCCTGGATTTTGCTGGCCGTGGCACTGGCCTGGGCCACGGTATCGGTGATATCCTTCGGTCCCTGGCCACACCCTGCCAGAAAAATCCCCTTCGTCGGACTCTCCACGGGATAGAGTTTGATATGGGCCTCGGTCAAAAAACCATGTTTATCCGTGGTGGCCCTCAGCTTAGCCGCAACGTCTTTAATCCCCTGGCTCGGTACCACTGCCGTGGCCAAAACCACCATATCCGCCGCGACCTCCACTTTCCTGTCGGTTAAAGTATCCTCTCCCCAAACCCTGACCTTATCCCCTTCCCGAAAAACCCTGGCCACTCGACCCCTCAAATAGATCAGTTCCTCTTCCTCAATGGCCCCTTGCAAAAATTGTTCGTATCCCTTGCTGTCGGTCCTGATATCCATGAAGAAGATGTAGGGTTGAGCCCCCGGGACTTTTTGCCTCAAGAGCTTGGCCTGTTTCGCGGTATACATGCAGCAGACCCGTGAACAGTAGGGCATATATCGCTCCGGATCCCGGGAGGCCACACACTGGATGAAAACAACCTCTCGGGGAATCCTCCCATCCGAAGGCCGACGAATCTCCCCCCCGGTTGGACCTGAGGGGGAAAGCATGCGCTCGAAGGCGAGTCCGTCGATCACATCTGCGACGCGCCCGTAACCGTACTCCCCAATCCTCTCCATGGGGAAGAGATCGGAGCCAGTGGCGACAATGATAGTCCCCACTCGTTCCTCGGAAAACCGTTCTCCTTGATGGTATTCGATGGCCCTCTCCTGACAGGCCTCTCGGCAGATGGTACACGTTTCATCCAGAAAATAGCGACAATGACTCGGATCGATTACGGGTTTCCCAGAATCTCCGAGAGGAGCCCACGCATAGATCGCTTTTCTCACCTCCAACCCCCTCTCGAATTCCGAGGGAATCTCAACGGGGCATCTCTCCAAACACTCTCCACATGCCGTACATTTTTCCCAATCGACATAGGTAGGGTTGTTACGAATCCGTACATCGAAATTTCCAACGAACCCCTTTACCTCCTCTACCTCACAATACGACATCACTCTTATCTTAGGGTGACCTCGGATCTCAGCCAATTTGGGGCCGAGGATACACCGCGCATCGTCCAGGTGGGGAAAGGTCTGGGAGAGCTGGAGCAATCTTCCCCCCACGGAAGGCTGTCGCTCCACCAGGATGACTTCATAACCCGCGTCAGCTAAATCGATGGATGCCGTTATCCCCGCGATTCCGCCGCCGATGATCAAAACCCGTCTCGTGAGGGGCACGGCCAGGGTCTTGAGGATCTCATTCTGCCTCAGTTTCTCCAAAACCGACCGGATGATTTCGTCGGCCTTGCGGGTTGCCCTCTCCTTATCCCCTTGATGAACCCAGCTGCACTGTTCCCGAATGTTCGCGATCTCACACAAATAGGGATTGAGGCCTTCCGATTTAACCGCCTTGCGAAATGTCGTCTCATGCATGCTGGGGGAACAACAGGCCACGACCACCCCATTCAATCCCTCTTCTCGGATGGCATCCCGAATGAGCAGTTGCCCTGGGTCTGAACACATGTAAATGTAGTCCTCGCTGTGAACCACATCCCCCATCTCCCCTATCTCCCGGGCCACCCTCTTCACATCGACGGTTCCAGCAATGTTTACACCACAATGGCAGATAAAGACGCCGATTTTTTTCATGTCCGTATATCCGTGTCCGTTATCCGTGTCCGCAGGAGATTAATCATTTTATCCGTGTCGGTGATCCGCTTTCCGTGTCCGTGTAGTTCGTGCTTGTGATACGTGTTCGTGCTCGTGTTTCGGATCCCGTCATTTGTCCTCTGGATTTTGAACTTTGAAATTTGACATTCTTACCTTCTGCCTCCAACCTCAAACCTCTAGCTGTCGGAACGAAGCAACGATGAGTTCCGATGTTGTGCAAACAACGCCTGAACTTTACTCGCCGCGGCATTCCCTTGGGCTACCGTATCGGCGATGTCCTTCGGTCCTTGAGCGCATCCCGCCAAATAGATCCCCTCAACTCCACTTTCCACTGGATAGAGCTTCCACTGGGCCTCCGTCAGGAAACCATATTCATCAGTCTTAATGTGCAATTTTTCAGCAAGTTCCCTTGCCTCCCGGCTTGGGATTATGGCCGTTGCCAAGACGACCATATCCGCTGCAATCTCCACCTTTTTCCCCGTCAGCGTATCCACCCCCCACACCACCACATCGCCGTTATCTCTGAACAAACGCGAAACCCGCCCCCTGAGGTACAGAATACCCTCCTCCTCAATTCCCTGCTGGATGAATTCCTCATATCCCTTCCCCATTGAGCGGATGTCCATATAAAAGATATATGCGTGACCATCATGGACTTTATGCTTATAGAGCCTTGCATGCTTGGCCGTGTACATGCAGCAGGCCCGTGAGCAGTAGGGCATATACCGCTCCGGATCCCGGGAGGCTACACATTGGATGAAGACCACCTCCTTTGGGATACGACCATCAGACGGCCGCCGGATCTCCCCCGCAGTGGGTCCTGATGCTGAGTTTAACCGCTCGAAGGCCAGGCCATCGATGACATCGGGAACATCCCCGTACCCGTATTCCCCAATCTCCTCCTTGGGATAGAGATCTAATCCCGTGGCGACGACGATGGCCCCCACTTTTTCCTCGATAAAAACGTCTTCCTGGGCGTAATCGATGGCGTCCGCGGGGCAGACCTTTTCACAGACCCTGCACTTTCCCCTCGTGAAGTACCGACATATCTCACGATTGATAACGGGCTTATTGGGAACGGCCTGGGGGGAAAGGGTATAGATGGCCTTTCCCAGTCCCACTCCCCGTTCGAATTCCGAAGGCACTTTAGTGGGACACTTCTCCTGGCATAGGCCACAACCAGTGCATTTGGCCCAGTCCACATAAGCGGCTTTCCTGCGGATCTTCACGAGGAAATTCCCCACCTCCCCGGACACCGATTCGATCTCCGAATAGGTGACCAATCGAATATGGGGATGCTGCCCCGTTTCAACGGTCTTCGGGGTCAGAGTGCACTGGGCACAGTCCAAAGTCGGAAAGGTCTCGGAAAGCTGGAGCATCCGCCCCCCAATAGAGGAAAGTCGATCCACCAAGAGGACCTCATAGCCGGCATTGCCCAAATCGATGGAAGCCGTGATCCCGGCAATCCCACCTCCGATGACCATAACTCGCCTTATAAAGGATCCCTGTTGGCTTTTTGAAGGCAGCTTCTCCCGGATTTCGTCGATTCCCCTCTCGATCACGTTCAAGGTGTTCTTCGTTGCCTCCTGCAGGCTGCCCTTCCCCCCCCTTTCAATGGCAGGCCGTATATCGACCACCTCGCTCAGAGAGGGATTGAGTCCCCACTGTCTCAACCCCTTCTTGAAGGTAGGGGCAAACAACTCTGGCTTGGAGCAAGCCACTACTGCCCGATCCAACTCGCTTCTCTCCAAAAAGGCACGAATTGCTTCCATTCCCGATTCCGAACAGATTGGCGGATAATGGATGAATGGGAGAACCTCCTCCCTCTCCTTCAACCCCTCCATCAGTACCTCTGGGTTGAAAAGGGGTAACCCTTCAAGTTCACACGGACACAGGACCACGCCTATTCTACCCATCTTATCCTCATATCAACCCTTTATCCCTCAGGAGAGGGCGGGGATCGACGTCGTTTCGATGGAAATCCAATCTCTCTATCGGCAACCCCAAGGCCAACCCCAAGAGCTGGGTAAAATAGATAACCGGTATACCGGGGAAATCGTTATGCCTTTCGCGAATCTCCCTCTGCATGCTATCGATATTGAACTGACACAGTGGGCAGGTGGTTGTCATGGCCTCGGCCCCGTTCCTCAAGGCGGAATTGAGAATGGCATAGGCACATTCCGTGGCCACCTCTGGAGCTCCGACGGATTGAAAGGCGCCGCAGCATTCGATCTTGTAGGGAAAATCCACAGGCTCACAGATAATGGCTTCCAGGAACTCCTCGAAGATCGTTGGAGCTTCTTTGTCGTCGAACTCCATCTCCTCAAAGGGGCGAAGGAGCATACAGCCGTAGAAGGGGGCTACCCTCATTCCTTGGAGGTCTCTCTTCAGGGCTCCTTTTATGGTATCGAACCCCACTTCACCCTTGAGGATCTCCAAATAGTGGAGGACATCAACATCCCCGTGGTAATCCATTTCAAGGAAGGTGTTGATCTTCTCCTGCTTCTCCTTATCTCCTTGGATGAGGCGATTGGTCCGCTTGATCACGTTAAAACAGACCGAACAGAGGGTGGTTAACGTACTGCCCTCCTCCTTCGCCTTGGCCAAGATTCGAGCGGGCGGGGCCAGGGCCATGATATTATCCGTCGCCAGGGGAAACGTGGCGCCACAACACGTCCAGTTGGAAAGCTCCTTCAACTCAAACCCGAGGGCCTTCGCACACTCCCTGCCCGCTTCGTCCAGGTTTTTTGCCTTCGTATACAGGGTGCAGCCGGGGAAATAGAGGTATTCCATAGGACAACCACCTCACGGACCACGGATTACGGTCTATTAAGAACTAAACTTCCTAAACCCGCTGATCAGCGCAATCTGGGGAACTCGCTCCAAGAACTCCTCAGATAGTTCCTTTAGTTCAATGCGATCCAGGCGCTCCTTCTTCCTCAAGATGACGAGCCTTATTGCCTCCATGATCCTCGCTATATCCAGACCCTTGGGACACCTTGACGTACATTGGAGACATGAGGCACACATCCAAAAGGTATTGGATTTCAGCACTTCCTCCTCCAAGCCCAGAAGGCTAAATCGGATAACCTGATGGGGGCCTAAATCCATGGCAAAGGAGACCGGACAACCGGCAGTACAATTTCCGCATTGATAACAGGCAAAAAGGTTTTGCCCGCTGATCTCCTCCACCTTCTGAGAAAACTCGTTGTGAACCTTTCGACCGGAAATCTCTATCTTCATCCTTCTTCTCCCCATTCACCTAAAAAAATTATATCAATACCCTCCGCAGCCCAACAAGGCCCAATATCGAGGCTTTCCCTATTGTTGTGGTCTTTCGAACCGCTGCACGCCCTCCACGTAGAGGTCGTTCCCCCATATATCGTTCACCACAATAGCGGGGAAATCCTCTACCTCCAGCCTTCTGATTGCCTCCGGTCCCAGATCTTCATAGGCGATGATTTCGGATTTTTTGATTCGCCTCGCGATCAAGGCCGCGGCACCACCCACCGCGGCCAGATAGATGGCCTTAAATCTCCTCATCGCATCGACAACCTCCTGGGAACGCATTCCCTTTCCGATCATCCCCTTCAACCCCTTCTCCATCAATTGTGGCGAGTAGGGATCCATGCGATAGCTCGAAGTAGGGCCCGCTGATCCAATGGGTTTGCCTGGCCTGGCGGGAGTTGGACCGACATAGTAGATGATCTGACCCTTGATGTCAAAGGGGATCTCATCCCCCCTATCAATAAGATCGACCAACCTCTTGTGGGCTGCATCCCTTCCCGTATAGAGGACGCCATTGATCAAGACACGATTTCCGATCTTTAATCTCTCCACATCCTCATCGCTTAACGGAGTTTCTATTCGAATCGGTTCGCCCATATATCCTCCGTGATCCATGTCTCGTGGGCCCGTGTCCGGGATCCGTGTCCGTAGTCCGTTAATCTTTCTTACGGACACGCGTCACGAAACACGGACACGTCAGCTAGATGACCGCCTCCTTATGCCTGTGGGCATGGCATTGGATGTTCACGGCCAGGGGGAGGCTGGCGATGTGACATGGCATCATATTGACGTGCACGGCCAGGGATGTAGTCGTCCCGCCCAGCCCCTGAGGCCCGATGCCCAATCCGTTGATCCGATCCAAAATTTCCCCCTCCAGGGAAGCGAGTTCCGGATCCGGATTTTCGCTTCCGATGGGCCTCAAAAGGCCCTTTTTTGCCAGCAGAGCAGCCTCTTCAAAGGTTCCCCCTATCCCTATCCCCACAATGGTGGGAGGACATGGGTTCGAACCGGACTCCTTCACCCTTTGAACTACATACCCTATCATCCCCTTCTTTCCGGCCGCCGGAGTGAGCATGGTTACCCGGCTCATATTTTCGCTCCCGCCTCCCTTGGGGGCGACGATGAGCTTCACCTTATCTCCGGGAACGACCTCGACATGAATGACCGCGGGTGTGTTATCCCCCGTGTTCGCCCTGGTAAAGGGATGACAGATGGATTTTCGAAGATATCCCTCTTGGTACCCTTGCCTCACCCCTTCGAATATGGCACCATTAAGATCCCCCCCAACCAAATGGACCTCCTGTCCCAGTTCCACGAATACGACGGCAATCCCCGTGTCCTGGCAGATTCCGACCCTTTCCTCTCGGGCGATCGACGCGTTTTCCTCCAGCTGTCCCAAGATCTCGATTGCAGTCGGGGATTCCTCCTTTGCCTTGGCCCCCTTGAAAGCATCGAGGACATCCTGACCCAGGTCGAAATTGGCCTCCATGCAAAGGCTTTTCACCTTTTCAGTTATGATCCCGACATCAACCTCCCTCACCGCTGCTCCTCCTTTTCGATATTCATAATTTCAATGCCGCAATGCTGTCCTTGACCGCCTCCGCGGATGTGGAGACTAATCCCTTTTCCGCCGCGTTCAATTCCACCTCGATAACCTCTTCCACGCCATCCGCTCCCAATTTGACGGGTACACCAAAGCAGAGGTCTGACAGCCCGTATTCACCTTCCAGGTATGCACAACAGGGAAGGATCCTCTTCTTATCTTTCAAAATGGCTTCCACCATTTGGGCTGCCGCAGCCCCGGGAGCGTAGAAGGCACTTCCCGTCTTGAGAAGTGAGACGATCTCGCCGCCGCCCTTACGCGTCCTATCGACCAATCGATCAACGGTCTCTTCGGGGAGGAGTTGTAATAGGGGGATTCCACTCACCGTGGTATAGCGGGGTAAGGGAACCATCTGATCCCCATGGCCCCCGAGGATAATGGTTTGAATGTCCTCAACGGAAACATTTAATTCCATGGCGATAAAGGTCTTGAACCGGGCCGTATCGAGAATACCCGCCATTCCCACTACCCTCTTTTTCGGGAAACCGCTCCGCTTATACGCGAGATAGGTCATGGTATCCAGGGGATTGGCCACCATAACGAGCATGGTGTTGGGGGAGTTAGCCACCACCTGGTTAACCACCGAATCAATGATCTTCTTATTGGTCTCCAGCAAGTCCTCCCTGCTCATCCCGGGCTTTCGGGGTACTCCTGAAGTAACAACAACGACATCCGAATCCCGTGTCTCCTCATAACCGGTGGTTCCAAGGATGGCCGAATCGAACCCTCCAATGGGCGCCGATTCAAACATGTCCAGACCCTTCCCCTGGGGAAGGCCATCGATGATGTCCACCATGACGACATCGCCCAGTTCCATTTCCGCGACCTTGTTGGCGACCGTCGCACCCACATTGCCCGCTCCAATGACGGAAATCTTCTTCCTTCCCATGATCCCTCCTCCTTTATTGTAGACTCATATCTAAGAGAACCTCTTAATGGGGAACGGTATATCCCCTTAAATGATATCCACAGGATCTCCGTATGATCAGATCCGGCTCTAAGGTAATCTGCCTGGCCTTATCCCGATCACCCCCCTCGATCCTTTCAAGCAGCATATGGACCGCAATGGAGCCCATCTCGTACTTTTTCTGGCCGATGGTGGTCATCTCGATGCCCTTTAACGAGGTGAATTCGATATCATTAAACCCTATCAGGGCTATATCCTCTGGAACCCTAAGACCCGAATCGAGGATAGCCTCGAGGGCACCCAAGGCCATGTAGTCGTTTACCCCGAAGATGGCGCGGGGAGGATCTTCCACGGCCAGAAATTTCTTTGCGGCCTCATATCCCGAGGACTTCAAGAAATCACCCTCCAAGACCAGGAGTTCACCAGGGTCCAACCCATATTCGGTAAAGGCCCGCCGTGCTCCCTCCAACCTTTCCACTGCCGGCGAGGAGCCGGGAGATCCCGAAATAACTCCTATCCTCTTGTGTCCCATCTTGATGAGGTGTTCAATGGCAAGAAACCCACCTTTCGCGTTCTCCACGACCACATAGTCGATGTAATCCATCATGGGATCTCCGTAAACCCTTCGATTCACCAAGATCAGGGGAAAACGGTCTTTTACAAGCCTCGTGATGTTGGGATCATGAATATGGGCTGATGTGAAGATAATCCCATCCACCCCTCGACTTCGGAGCATGTCGATGTACTGCTTCTCCAGGGAAATATCGAAGTTCGTACAGCAGAGGATGATATTATATCCGAGGGATCTGGCCGCATCTTCGATCCCCCTTGCCAATTCCGGGTAGAAGGGGTTCACAATAGTGGTGATAACCAGCCCCAGGGTCTTTGTCCTCCCTAAGACCAGGCTTTGGGCTAGTACATTGGGCTGGTAATTGAATTCCCGGGCGATGGAGATGATCCGTTCCTTGGTGGAGTCGCTTATCCGGGGCTTATCGTTCAGGGCCCGATATACGGTTGTATGGGAAACCCCCGCCAACTTGGCTATATCCTTTATGGTGGTATATCTTCCCATGTGACCCTTGGCCTCTTTGCGTTAACGTTAACTCAAACGAGCCATCAAGTCAATGGGAAAATCATCTTCCCCGGTATTTCCTCATATTTCAGACTGGAGATGAACGCCCCAAACTCTCGGGAGATTGATATGATCCTCCTCCTTAAAATCCCAGTCCCACCCGCTTACCTTCTCCTCGATCGGAAAACCCTGGATTC
>JABAOH010027435.1_pt2 | contig 23843 bp, 16 predicted proteins | sample 7062181 | NCBI WGS metagenome assembly JABAOH01 (sample SAMN14538630, study PRJNA623070) | marine sediment metagenome | biome: marine biome [ENVO:00000428]; feature: marine pelagic biome [ENVO:01000023]; material: deep marine sediment [ENVO:00002113]; isolation source: pool of 5 deep marine... | reverse complement strand
CAGGCAAGTTTGCAGCTTTGGGAAATGCGTCAGGATCTTCTTGCCAGGCAAGTGGATACGCTGCGAGCGATCCTCCCTAACCAGGTAATGGACACGCTGCCAATGAAGATCGCAGTCATGATGGGTCACCTCTTTCTCACACCTCCTCAATTCGCCGAGGTGGGCAACTACCTGGCGCAAACCGCTTCGAGTGAGAGCGTTTATCTAGCGGTCCCATTGCATCGACTTTTTAGAGGCAATCTTTGGGGAGGCATGATGCTGGTCTTCGCATTCTTCGGGGTTTTCCTTGGGGTCTCACGAATAATCAAAACGAGCGATGACTTGCAGCGACGCAAGCTTACGCTACTAGGCCTCGCAACGCTTTTACAGGCCATCGCGATGTTGATCGCTATCCCCCTGCCATTCCAACGTTATTACATTCCACTCGTCCCATTTATCAGTTTGTGGACTGCAATCGGGTTGGCGGAACTCAGCACGGTTAAAATAAAGCAGACCACCTGATACACAGGTGACCTGCATAATGACGGCAACGGATTGGGTTTACTCTCGTAGGTAATCTGCAAGCTTGCGTCGATGACCTGGATGTCTCAGCCGGCTCAAAGCCTGCGCCTCGATTTGGCGCACGCGTTCGCGTGTCACGCCCATCTTGCGCCCTACTTCCTCCAAAGTGTAGCTTCGACCATCCATGAGGCCGTAGCGTAATTGCAGGATTCGAACCTCTCTTGGCGGTAGGTTGTTGAGGACATCCCGCAGATGTTCTTTGAGCAGGTTTTGTGTCACGGCGTCCGGCGGCGCAGGGGAATCCTCATCCTCGATGAAATCCCCCAACACTGAATCCTCTTCCTCATCCGTCGGAGTCTCGAGGGAGAGCGGTCGTCGCGCAACCTGGATCATGTTTTCGACTTTCTTTGGAGTCACGTCCAGAGCGATAGCGAGTTCTTCTGTGGTTGGATCCCTTCCCAGATCTTGAGTGAGTTGATGCGAGATCCTTAGCAGCTTGTTGATCTGATCTCCCATGTGAACCGGCACACGAATCGTACGCCCCTGATCGGCGATCGCACGAGTTACCGCTTGCCGAATCCACCAAGTTGCATAGGTCGAGAACTTGTGCCCTCTTCGGTAATCGAATTTCTTCGCCGCTCGAATGAGACCGATGTTTCCTTCCTGAATCAGATCCAAGAAGGGGACGCCTCTGCCCATATATTTCTTGGCGACACTGATCACGAGGCGAGAATTCGCCGTGATTAAGTGCTCACGTGCGGCCCATCCGTCTTCGACCAAGAGCTGCAACTCCGAACGGCGCTTGATTGAAACCGAATTGCTTGCTAACTCCTCGCGCGCCCTTCGACCCCTTTCGATCCTTTTCGCTAAGGAGACCTCCTCGTCCGCCGTCAGAAGTGGCACGCGTCCGACCTCTTTCAAATACAATCCTACGGTGTCATCCGTGTCGACAGCGGAAAGGTAGTTCTCATCCTCCAGCACCTCGGGTGAACCATTTTGATTCGCGGCATCGGCATCCTGATCCGCTTCGCCTTCCCCCTTCATTTTGTCGTCAAGAACGCTCACGCCGGCGCTTATCAACGCTGCATAAGCGTCTTCGAGTTGATCGATATCCCGCTCTACCTCCGGGAAAACCGCGAGGATATCGTCAATGGTCACGTAGCCGCGTTCCTTCCCGAGTTCGATGAGTTGTCCGATTCCGGGATGCTCTTCCTCTGAGTACAGCCCTTCTTCGTTCGCATCAAGGCGCGCATCGATCTCGGACTGGAAATTAGCCGGCTGCCGTTTTTTGTTTTTTCTCCCTATTTCACGCTCTCCAGACATCTTCTCTCTCAGCATACTGCGAAAATTTCACAGTTTTGTTTCTATTCCCTTAATTCTGTAACATAGACTTCGATGAGTCTCACGATCAAGCTTACAACACAAACGTTAACTGAAGACTAACGATCCTATCCCATTCATGAACTGCCTAACCTACATTTGGGAGGATCAGAAAAACACAAGCGACGATACGAATGCCATAGATCGGATATGACTATCCGACCTCAACGATGTGGAATCAACATCTGTACTTAATACGCTTCGTTACAAGCTCGGTTCAGGCAAGCCTTTGGGTCTCGTGCCAGCAGACTAAGGAAAGGCAAGATCTCGATGAATACCCTTGTCTGGAGAGCCCTTAAGGTTTGTGCGACTATGTTTGCTGGTACTTACCCCCCGAGTGTCAACCTTGTTGCATCTGATTTCCGCCAAAAGGGGTGTCTCCTCCTGCGAACAGACTTTTAAGCCTTCCAGAGCGTGAATTTGTCCCGCACCACTTCGAAACGTACAAGATTCACTGTGTTATTCTTTACCTCTTCCCGACATTGACCTCCTGACAAGAGTAATCACTCCGAGACTACACCCTCAGCCTCAGCAAGGATGTTTATACTCTTGTATGCTATGAAATCTGAGAAAAGCTACAGAGCACACTATACATAAAATATAATAGGCGAGTCAATAGGCACTTTTTAAACTCTATACCTACGCTCATCTTAATGCTTGAGGATCTACCGGATTCAAGGCTAAATCGACAAGATTTACCATATTTGTCTCTGCTTGACATCATCTTTAACGACATTTACAATCCAACTTCCCGCACCCACCTTTGGAGGAGGCGTAAGGTCAATGTTTGCGATGGAAGGTCTGAGGGCGTTCGAACAGATCGCCATCTGGAGTGTATTGGGCGTTGCGATTCTCGGATTAATCTACGCGGCATTTTTGCGCGTACAGATTCTGCGCGAGGACAAGGGAACCCCTCGTATGCGGGAAGTATGGAACGCCATACGCAAAGGGGCGGATGCCTATTTAGTAACACAATTGAAAAGCGTATTGCCTTTGATCGCTGCGCTTACTTTGGCACTCTTTTTCTCTGTCTACATTGTCCCTCCAACGCCCGAGGCGTTGGAGAGGTTTGCAGGGATGGATGAGGAAAGCGTTCGCTTCAGCGTAGGGCTCGGTCGAGCTGTTGCGTTTATCATGGGGGCCGGATTCAGTCTTGCGGTTGGGCAAATCGGCATGAGGATGGCTGTCCAAGCCAATGTCCGAGTCGCCGCTGCAGCGAGGCATTCGTTCGGCGATGCGCTTCGCATTGCCTATCGCGCTGGCACGATAACTGGCATGCTCACCGATGGTTTAGGCCTTTTTGGAGGTACGATCATCTTCATCTTATTCGGAATCGCTGCCCCGGACGCCCTACTGGGATTCGGTTTTGGCGGCACTCTGATTGCCCTGTTCATGCGTGTGGGGGGAGGGATTTATACAAAAGCCGCCGACGTTGGAGCAGATCTTGTAGGTAAGGTGGAAGCCGGAATCCCTGAAGACGATCCTCGCAACCCGGCGTGTGTGGCAGATCTCGTGGGGGACAACGTTGGAGACTGCGCCGGCATGGCGGCCGACATCTTCGAATCGTATGAGGTCACCATCGTATCCGCTTTGATCCTGGCACTGGCTCTCTGGAGTATCACCGGCGATCTACATTGGATCATCTACCCCCTCATGGTACGTGGCATAGGCGTTCTATCCTCCATCATCGGAACCTATGCAGTTCGAGGTGGACCAGGGAAGAGTGGAGATGCTATGAAGGCAATCTTCCGAGGATTCCTGTCTTCCGCAGCGATCTCCATCGTTCTATTCGGCTTGGTGGGATTCTTCTACTTGCGCGACATTCCCGGCGGATGGTGGCGACCGTTCCTGGCGACATCTGTCGGCGTGTTCCTTGCGATCTCGATCGACCGTCTGACAGAGTATTTCACCAGCAGTCACAGCCCGCCCGTGCAAGAAATCAAGAAAGCGACGAATACCGGTCCAGCGACCACCATTCTCTCAGGTATTGCTCTCGGTTATGAGTCCAGTGTCTGGTCGATTATCGTCATCGCCCTCACGATCTTCGCCTCGATCCTCATCTTCGGTACGATCCCAGGCATCGAAGGAACGGAACGCGTGACCTACATCCTCTACGGTGTGGCGATGACTGGTATCGGCATGTTGACTCTCACGGGGAACAACGTTGCCATGGATTCCTACGGCCCAATCGCGGATAACGCCAACGGGATCGGTGAAATGTCGTGGCAAGACAATTATGACGAAGAAACACTCCAGGCCAAGCAGATCATGGCCGACCTTGATGCTGTGGGTAACACGACCAAGGCTATCACAAAAGGTGTCGCCATCGGCTCCGCAGTCATCGCCGCCGTTTCGCTCTTCGGTTCATTCTTGGTGGACGTCAGCCGAGCGCAGGCTACGATTGGTATTCCTGTTGCAGAGCGAATTGAGGCGATTGGGATTCGAATTGATATTCCACAAGTTTTCGTCGGGATGTTGATCGGTGGCGCATTGCCCTGGTTGTTCTCTTCCTTCGCCATCAACGCCGTGAGTAGAGCTTCATCACTCATCGTTGAAGAGGTCCGTCGACAGTTCAAACTCGGAGTTCTGGAAGGAAAGGTCAAGCCGAATTACCAGAAGCCAGTTGCTATCGCGACGACCGCAGCACAAAAGGAATTGATCTCGCTTGCCTTGTTGGGAGTGGTCACGCCCATCGTTGTAGGTTTGGTGTTGCAGGTTGAGGCGCTGGGTGGGTTTCTCGCTGGGATCATCCTTTCAGGTCAACTGCTGGCTGTGTTTATGAACAATGCAGGCGGCGCTTGGGATAACGCCAAAAAGGCGATCGAAGATGAGACCTCAGATCCGTCCCGCAACCTCGGCAAAGGATCGGATCGTCACATCGCAGGTGTCATCGGAGATACAGTCGGCGATCCAATGAAGGACACCGCAGGTCCGGCCCTTAACCCAATGATCAAAGTGGTTAATCTGGTCTCTGTGATCATCGCGCCGATCGTCGTACAGTATCAATCTTTGGGGATCGTGGGTTGGTCGATCGTCGCAGTGTTATTGACGGCTCTGGTTTGGGCAGTATGGCAAAGTAAACGCCCAACCTCAATGGTATCTGTTGAGGGTGCAGGGACCGGCGCAGCCGATTAAGTTTGAGAAACCAGATCGAGTTCACAGGGCTCGGATGATTCCGAGCCTGTTGATTCTATTGTGACACGCTGCCAGGATCCCACCTTTTCGATGACCGCTTCTCCACTTGCATTAGATGACAAAATGAGTAAAACCGTGGCCATGGGTCAACGACTGACCGATACCACGGATTTTCTGTCTGAACGCCCGGCCACCCGTCCAAGATTCTTCCATCTTTTACAAGATCCCAAATTATGGATTGTCCTCCTCTTCTTGCTCGCAATCCTCATGCGCGTGTATCGGTTAGGCGATCCCAGCCTGTGGCACGATGAGGCGCACACGTGGTGGTTAGCACGTCTTCCATGGACAGATCTCTTGCAAGCACTGCGTGAGTTGGGAGTTCACCCACCGGTCTTCTTCACCCTTGAGAAGATCACCATTGGAGTTTTTGGGGAATCAGAAGCCGTCCTACGCTTGGTCCCAGTTGTGGCCGATCTCCTCACATTGGCTATTGTGATGCAAATTGGTCTGAAGCTCGGGGGACGTGCTGGCATGATAGGGTCCGGATGGTTCTGGACGTTTCACCCTATGGCGATTTGGTATGCTCGCGATGCAAGACCATACAGTCTCGCAACCCTCTTTGCCGCTACGACAATCTACGCATACTTGAAACTTCGAGAGCGACCTTCACTGCAGAACTTTGCCCTCGGTCTGCTCACCCTAAGTCTCGGTTTGATGACCCATTTCTTCGTCTGGGCTGTTGGTTTCAGCTTGATTTTGATCGCGCTGGCTGAGTTTAAAGATGAGCCACGATCCTTTCGCCTGTTCACATTCCAATTCTTCATCGCACTCATTCCACTTGGTGCATGGTTAGCCTGGTATTTACTCTTACCCGATCCGATGCTCGGAATCGGGTGGATCAGCCGCCCTAGGCTTTGGGACATCCTCCCGACCCTCTGGAACCTGTTCTCAGGATACGCAGGTGAAGTCACCCTTGCCTCCACGCTATTCGGTGTGATCGGATTTACCTTCGTGATCTGCGCGCAGATCGGAAGGAAAACCCGCTCGATGGCTACACGCACATTCTTTCTTGGCCTCATCGTCCCCATATTTTCAGTCTGGCTCGTTTCACAAAGACGTCCGATTTATATGGACCGCTATTTCTCGGTCTTCCTACCATCGTGCGCCTTAATCGTCGCCATAGGAGCGGCACGCGCATGGCGTGTGATTCAACCATGGGTTGACCGCATCCTTTGGGGATGGTCACCGGTCGTTCTGTCACTCGCTTTTCTTTGGATCGGCCTTCAAAGCGGGTATCAGGTGCACACCAATCATGTATATGCAAAAGAGGAGTGGCGCGATCTTTCCGGCGTCCTGGAGGTCGAAGCGATGCCCGAGGTGTGGTTCTCAGACCCCGAATCGGTTGTCGCCTTGCGATTTTATCTGCAAGATCGATTTGTATGGATCCAGGATGAGAATCCACCGACGTGCCAACCTTCATGCTGGTGGGTTCTACGGCAACCCTACACCGCCACACACGCCTTCACGCAAGTGATCACTCAGGCGGATCGAGATAGGTCTCCTCTAACGCCGAACGAGTGTCGCGCGGAATTTGTCTGGCAGGATTACGCCGGTCTTATGTTGTGGCATCTGACCTGTACCAATGGCCGCCGAGGTCGAACTACTGATTCTCCCGTCCTCCTCACACCTGTACAATATGGCCCAAGCATTACTCAAGGGCTGTAGAAGAGATTCGTAAGCGCCTGTACCCGGTCGCCTCGATGAAACCTGCTTTCGTCATGATTTCCGCGATGTACAAACTGTTCCTGATAAGTACATGGAACGCTGATCTCTCCAACTCTATCTTCCACCGACTTTCCGATCCCTAAACAGCAATGTACAATACTTCCTCGCACTTGGCGCTCGCAGCATCCGAAGACCCGGACTATCCAATATCCAAGCGCCCAAACTGATTCGTATTCTTTATCCTCTCTGCAATGTGTGAATGGAATGGCATAGGAAGCTCGTCACAGGAATGAGAGGAAAAACTGTAGCATGCAAAACCCCACGAAACCAACAAAGGGAAACGAAATCGAGACCACCAAATCGGGCTCACAGTGGACCGAGACTGCACTTAGCCGCCTGGCCTCTGGCACTGGGATCGCATTATTTGGCAGGATCTTCGGACGAGGCTTCTTGATAGTTGGGCAAATCCTCATCGCACGCTTCTTGGGACCCGAAGCTTTCGGTCTCTATGCCATCGGCTGGACGATGTTACAGATGGGCGGCACGATAGCACCCTTAGGTCTAGACAAAGCAGCCATTCAGTATGCTACGCGATATTGGCAATTGGATTTAGCAGGATTAAAAGGGACTATTTTCCAATCCCTAGGGCTGTCAACTGCTTCCGGGTCGATCATGGCGTTGCTACTCTGTTTGGCAGCTTTTCCCATCGCACATGATTTCTTCCAAAATCCTGACATGACTCAGGTTATTCGATGGTTTGCTCCCGCGTTCGCATTAATTTCGGTTACTAGAGTAATTGCCGCAACGACGAGGGTGACACAAACGATGAAATACGCTACGACCCTGGAAGATGTCCTGCCTTCAGTAGCAAGTCTGGTTCTTTTTATTGCCCTCTACCTGCTTGGATTTCAACTCACCGCGGCTTTAGGTTCAGTATTAACTGCTTACCTGCTATCTTTCATACTAGGAATCTTCTTCCTTAAGAGGCTTTTTCCTGAGGTTTTTTCAAGATACCCAAAGGCAACCTGGATGGTCCGAGAGATCATGTCCTTTTCGTTGCCCACGTGGCTCGCAGGTGCTTTTACAATGTTCATCATCTGGGTAAATCGACTACTTGTCGGAGTATTTCGACCCGAGGCAGATGTTGGTATCTATCAAGCGAGCTCACAAATCTCATTATTATTCGCACTCATTCTCAGCGCAATAACTTACGTCTTTTCTCCGATGATCGCCAACCTTTTCCATCGAGGGAAACGACATGAACTCCAGGAATTGTTCGTGATCAGTACCAAATGGGGCCTTTACTTGAGCCTCCCCGTGTTCATTATTGTCATAACCGCTCCACGGGAATTGTTGACAGTCTTGTTTGGTCAGATATATCAGGTTGGTGCCCCCATCCTATTCATTCTCGCGATCGGACAGTTGGTAAACGTCGCATCTGGGTCGGTTGGGTGGATGTTGATGATGACGGGACATCACATAAAGTGGTTTTGGACGACAACCGCGATGCTTATTTCTAGCGTTATCATCAACATCATCCTCACCCCACAAATCGGCTTGATGGGCGCTGCAACTGCTACATCTCTTGCTGTTTGTTCTTTATATATCATTGGGTTGGTACAAGTGCGGAGGCACCTTGGATTCTGGCCGTACGACAAGCGTTATCGCAAAATGTTGCTTGCGAGTATTCTATCGGTCGGGGTTGTAATTGCATCCCGGTATTTAAACCTCGACAATCCAGCACTTCGCCTGACGCTCACAGCAACCCTTGCAATAGGTGTGTTTGGGATCGGGTTATTCATATTGGGCTTTGATGAGGAAGAAGGCGTGATCCTTAGACATATTGGACGAAGGATGTTCAGGAACGTTACCCAGGAAAAACATGTCAACAGATAAAGTGAAAATCCTTTTTATTGCCGGTTGGGGACGCAGCGGCAGCACAATAGTGGGGAATATCCTCAGTCAGTGTAAAGGTTTATTCCACGTTGGCGAACTATGGTACCTTTGGGAACGCGGCATCCAAGAGAATAGATTATGTGGTTGCAATGAAAGATTCTCCAATTGCCAAGTGTGGCAATCTATACTCCATCGTCATCGAAAAAAAGGAAATCTTATCCCCTCAAGCAAGATGATCGCTTTGCATAGAAAATTTGCTCGCACCCGAAATCTTCCCAAAATGCTTTTATACCGTCATGGAGAATCTGCGGACTCCGAATTCCCAGTGTATACCAATGAAATCGCTTCATTATTTCATAACATTGTAGAAGCAACCGGGGAAGAAATAATCGTTGATTCTTCTAAGATCCCATCATATGGATACATCCTTTCGCGCATCCCAAGTTTATCCGTCTCAATCCTTCACCTCATTCGCGATCCGCGTGGTACAGGATATTCATGGAGGAAACAAAAATTCGATCCTGCGCAAGAGCGGTATATGGTTAAAAATAGTTTGGTGAAAAACAGTGTACTTTGGACAGTCTGGAACTTTTCCATCGAAAAATTGTGGCGAGATCAAGCAAACTCGAACTATATGCAGGTAAGGTATGAAGATTTCGCCTCACAACCCCGGCAGATAATAGAACGAATCCTTCGTTTCATAGATATTGAGGATTCACTGGATTTTTTCAAGGGCTCATCTGAGATAACTCTTAGATCACACCACACAGTTTCAGGAAATCCTGTCAGAACCAAGACGGGGACTATTACCATTCAGCCTGATCTGGAATGGAAACGCAAATTAGGAATTTTCGAAATATTACTCACATCTGCTCTAACAGCACCCCTCCTACATCGATATGGATATCCTATCCTTCCGAGACCAGGCGTGAAGGATCCCATTAAACCCGAGTAGTCCCTTCGAACATGTAAATATTCAATGTCAGTAGTACCCGAAAGAATTCTCCTCATTCATAACACGTATCGCCAACCTGGCGGGGAAGACTCGGTCTTTCGGGCCGAAGCGAGACTTCTTCTTGATCACGGTCATAAAGTATGGGAATATACACGCTCAAACCACGAGCTCCAGCAACTCTCTGGCGTGCGGGCTGCCATGGAGGCGTTGTGGTCACGACGTACCTTTAATGAACTCACAAATCTTCTTCAGAATGCAGCTCCCGATCTAGCACACTTCCACAATACCTTTGCACGTATTTCACCTGCTGCATATCACGCTTGCAAAAGACTAGGCATTCCCACAGTCCAAACCCTTCATAACTATCGACTTACCTGCCCTGCCGCCACTCATGTACGCAATGGAAGAGTGTGCGAAGATTGCCTTGGACGGTATTTCGCTTGGCCTTCCATCATACACCGGTGCTATCGTGGTTCGGCTGTTCAGAGCGGCACCGTGGCCATCATGAACGCACTGCACGCTGGAATAGGAACCTGGCAAACAGCTGTCGATTTTTACATCGCTCTTACACCTTTCATGCGAAATATCATGCTCCGAGCTGGATTACCAGCTGACCGAGTGGTTGTTAAACCGAATTTCCTCTCCAACGACCCAGGAGTTGGAACAGGTCCAGGAGATTACGCACTCTTTGTAGGGCGCCTAGTCCAGGAGAAAGGAATCGAGACTCTCCTCGACGCTTGGAGCGCAGAAGACCTCCCATCTTTAAAAATCATCGGGGACGGTCCACTGGAGAGAAAAGTTCAGCGCATGATTGCGTCGCAATCCAATGCTCGCGTAAAAGCCTTAGGTAGATTACCGCATTCAGAAGTGCTCGAATTCATGAAAAGCGCATTAGTGCTAATATTTCCCTCTGAATGGTATGAGGGTTTTCCCATGGCGATTTTGGAGGCGATGGCCTGTGGTATTCCCGTGTTGGCATCCAAACTCGGATCTCTACCCGAGATCGTGGAAGAAGGTAAAACCGGCTTACTTTTCACGCCGGGGAATATCGAAGAACTCAGACAGAATGTACGATGGATCATGCAACATCCGGAAGAAATCATGAGCATGGGGATCAATGGGAGAATGAAATATCTCGAAACGTATTCCGCAGCACAAAATTATCGGCAATTGATCGATATATACCGCCAGGCGATCTTTAATAATGAATCCCAGAGAGCTACAGCTCGATGACCGACGAGAGTTCACACTCATTCCATGAACAAGAAGATATCCGGCTTGGTGCTGTCGAGTTTCATGCCCCCCGTGTGAACATCCTAGGGGTTGGTATTAGTGCAGTCAACAATAAATCGGTAGTCGAAATTGTCCAGGGCTGGATGAAAACCAACCAGCCTCAATACTTGAGTGTCTGTAATGTCCACACAGTGATGAACTGTTACCGTGATCCATCTCTTCGCACCGTGGTCAATGGCGCTGGGATTGTAGCGCCAGATGGTATGCCACTGGTATGGATCGGACGCATGCAGGGCTACTCACAGATGGGACGAGTTTATGGACCCGACCTCATGTTGACACTGTGCCGCGAATCGCAGAAATCCGGATATCGGCATTTTTTCTACGGCGGAGCTCCGGGCGTGCCCCAAGCGTTAACCGACGAGCTACGAAGAAGGTATCCCAAATTGCAGATCGCCGGTTTTCATTCCCCACCCTTCCGTCCCCTAACGCCCCGAGAACAAAAGGAAGACATCGACAGGATCAATCTCACCGAGCCTCACGTCGTCTGGATCGGACTCGGCACGCCCAAGCAGGATCGCTGGGTCGCAGACCACGTTGGACTGATTGAGGGTGCGGTTCTCATTCCGGTTGGAGCGGCTTTCGATTTCATATCCGGTCGCCTGCCGCAAGCTCCTAGATGGATGCGCGTTAGTGGCCTTGAATGGTTATTCCGATTCCTGACCGAGCCACGCCGCTTGTGGCGGCGATACCTAGTCGACAACCCGCTGTTTATCCTTCGTATGTTCGAGCAAGCGTTAGGACTGAAGCGCTATACGATTGAATGAACGACCAGCGTACTTTAATGATTGCAGGATCATAATGTTCGCTCAACATGTCGTCGTCATTTTCATTCTAAAGCCGGATTTCAGGAGCAGGTAGTACACTCAGGTCGCCGGGAAGTATAAAAGGATAGATCATGACCCAAAGGATTAGCCGCCTTGCAGTTTTTCTCTTCTTCGGTGATTTAATCCTAACACCCTTAGGTTTATTTCTTGCCAGTGTTCTGAGAACGAAGCTACCATTCGGAAAGATTCTCGGACCAGGCGGTGAGATCTTGCCGCTTCCCGTCTACTTCCTTGCCGTGCTTTGTTGGTCGGGCTCTTTGGTGATTTCCGGTTCTTACCGCTTCGGTCGGCCACGAAACTTTGTATCCCACATAACTCAACTCACCTCGGCCGCCGGTACTGCGACGATCCTTCTGGCAGGGACCCTATACATGACCTACAGGCAAGTATCTCGCTTGCAATTCGTCTACACCTTCATATTAACCCTGGCTCTTTTAATAACACTACGCGGACTGGTTTTGCTCTATATACGATTGAAGCGCGATTCGTCATTGTTGGAACCAAGCAATATCCTTTTCGTCGGCGCAGGCAGCTTGGGGCGGGAAATCGTCCGTACGCTCAACCAACATCGAACTTCGGGATACCATATCGTCGGCTACCTGGACGACGACCCAGCTCTTGAAGACAAAGAGATCGAAGGGCATCCGATCCTCGGAACCCTCGATGATCTNNNNCGCTTGGAAAGCATCCCAGTGCGTATAAAGGTTGTGCCGGACTACTTCTCCTTGGCACTGGTGCAGGCAAGTGTAGAAATGCTCGGCGTATTCCCTCTCATCGGTCTGCGAGAACCTGTGATACGAGGCTTCCCGCGTCTGATCAAACGCTCCTTCGATATCGTCATCTGTTTTCTCCTTCTCATCCTCGCTGCTCCCTTCTTGGGCCTGATCGCCATCGCGATCCGTCTAAACTCTCCCGGAGAGATCATTTTCCGCCAAACACGTGTCGGCGAAAATGGAGCACTCTTCGAGATGCTCAAGTTTCGCACGATGGTGGCTGACGCCGAGACGCAAATGGAGGAAATGATGCTAGGCACGCCAAACGAAGACTATGTTCACAAGCGCGCCGACGACCCACGAGTAACGACGGTCGGTCGTTTCCTACGCCGCTTCAGCTTGGATGAACTACCTCAACTCTTCAATGTATTAAAGGGGGATATGTCCCTTGTTGGACCACGCCCGGAGTTACCCTGGTTGGTCGAGCGTTATAAGCCCTGGCAACGGAAGCGATTTGCAGTTCCTCAAGGTATCACCGGCTGGTGGCAGATCAATGGCCGCAGCGAAAAACCAATGCACCTGAATACTGACGAAGACCTGTACTACATATATAATTACTCCCTGTGGTTGGATATCAAGATTCTATTAAACACTCCCATCGCCGTGCTTCAGGGCAAGGGAGCCTTCTAAATTAATATCCCGAGAAATCGAATTCGCGCCCAACCGCTATCGACCTCGCAGCTAGGATCCCACAAATGACGGATTCAGAATTGATCGCCTATACCCTGGTTCCCTCCCCTGAGCATACCCTTCAGGGTCATCCAGAAAACGCCAACCGATTTCAACATCTCCACAAGCTTTCCGAAACACCTTTCGCCGAACGTTTGATACTCATCGAGCCGAAGGCAGCCACCGAAGAGGCCGTTGTCGCCGTCCATCCTAAGAACTATCTCCTGGCGCTTGAGCAGGCCGCCGCCAAAGGACCTGGATTCCTAGATTATGGGGATACCTATATCACACCTGCTTCCTACCAAGCTGCGCTCAACGCAGCCGGTGGCGGAATCGAGGTCGTCAACGCCGTTTTAAGGGGTGATGCGCGTGCTGCTTTCGCCTTGATCCGCCCCCCCGGTCACCATGCAACGTTCACCCGAGCCATGGGATTTTGCTTATTCAACAACATCGCCATTGCCGCACGCTCTGCCCAATCATTTGGCATAGAGCGCATCATGATCGTCGACTTCGACGTCCATCATGGCAATGGCACCCAGGACATATTCGATCAAGACGCTACCATTTTGTATCTGTCCACACATCAAGCCGGTATCTATCCTGGAACAGGGTACGTACACGAAACCGGCTCGGATGCCGGCTCTGGAACTGTTGTCAATATACCGCTCCCTCCCCGCGCAGGAGACCATGCGTTCGAGGCGATTTGTGAGCAGATCATCCAGCCCATCGCAGCGCGTTTCGCGCCCGATCTACTTCTCATATCTGCTGGCTTCGACGCTCACTGGAGCGATCCTTTAGCGGGACTGCAATTATCCACACATGGGTATTTCACTTTGGGGCGGGCTCTGAAAGAGATCGCCGATGCCCATTGTGGCGGGCGGATGATCTCCATGCTCGAGGGCGGTTACGATCCGCAAGCACTAAACGACAACGTCCTCGCTATTTTTCATGCGATGGTGGGATATAGCATGATCGAAGACAGGCTCGGATCGGCTCCCTTTCCCGAACCCAATATCGATTCCGTTTTGAACCATGTAAGGTCGGCCCACGGTCTATAAGCACTGATTTCAAATCGTGAACGACCACCACCAAACCCTTCTCTCACCTGGCATGCAAAAACAAGTACTCCCGGAATCAATTCGTGAACCGCCGTTTTATAGAAAGAGAGCATCTTTTCTTCAATTTTTTCAGAGAAATCCCCCTCAATTTCACTCTCTCTTGCGCAAACAACCCAACTAAGGCATACTTTAAGCTGAGGTGCCTCAATGGCAGAAATAAGTTTGCGCGCCTATATCAAGGAAATCGACGACTTGGTTGAGCACGACCAACTCGATGAGGCGATTGCACATTGTCGGCGCATCCTCGAAGTCTATCCTAAACACCTTGCGACATACCGGTTGCTAGGCAAGTCGTATCTGGAAGCGAAGCGGTATGGCGACGCAGCGGATATCTTTCAACGCGTTCTCTCCGCAGTCCCTGACGATTTCGTTTCACACATCGGTATGGCTATTGTTCGTGAAGATGAAGGAAATCTCGACTCCGCGATCTGGCACATGGAACGCGCCTTCGAAACCAATCCCGCCAATCCTGCGATTCAGCAGGAGCTTCGTCGATTGATCGGCAATCGCGATGGGATTGAACCTGCCAAAGTCCGCATGACTCGAGGAGCACTGGCAAGGATGTACGCTCAAGGCGAGCTATATCCCCAGGCGATTGCTGAGCTGCGTGCGGCTCTCAAGAATGATCCTGATCGCCCAGATCTCCAAGTTTTGCTCTCCATGATGTATTGGCGTACGGATCAGCACATCGAAGCCGCTGAAGTCTGTAGTCATATCCTCGAGAAATTACCCTACTGCCGTGATGCCAACCGCATCATTGCCGCCATCTTCCAAGCAAGTAATAAAGCCGAAGAGGCAAGCACCTATCATCGTCGATTGGCTGCCATAGACCCTTACACGGCATTCTTGGAGACTGCGGGGCTCGATCCCAATTCCGTGGACCCCAATAGCGTCCGTATCGACAAGCTCCAGTGGAGACCTGGACAACCGATGCCTGTTGCCGAACCTGGCCAACCAGAGTGGGCAGCCTCATTGGGCGTGAAACTCGGCGATGAGGAAGCGCGCCCGGAGCCGCTCGGTGCTGAAGGGTCATCGTGGCTTGAAGAACTCGAGAAGTCGATGCAAGAACCCGAATCAGAACGAATGCCACCACCGCCCTCTCCACTCGAAGAGCCCAGCGTACCCGTACAGGCTCAGGAAAGCACCGAGACACCCGAAGATGAGACGCCTCCGAGTGATGCAGAGATCCCGGATTGGATGCGAGAAGCTGGATGGACGGAGTCTGATGGAGAAGTGCCGGAAGGCCCTGTTTCATTCTCAGATGAGGAACTCTCCGCCCTCGAGGTAGGAGAACCTCCTTCTGGAGATATGCCCCCCGTAGAAGGCGAAGACGAAGAGGGTGAGCTCGCACCTGCCCAGATCCCTGATTGGATGCATGAAATCGCACCATCAGAAGCAGGGGGAGAAGTAGGAGAAGAAGCGGTAGAAGAAGGGGAACAGCTACCTACTTGGATGGACGACATTGCTGCTGATGTAAGCGACGTGACACCGGATCCAAGCCCGACCCCCGCGTTCTACAGCAGGTCGGACGTGGAGGAGTTTATCGAGGGGCGAGAGACGCCGGTATTTGGGGTAGGCAAAAAACAAGACCTGTTAGACGCAGCAGGTTTACCGGCATGGCTTGATAAAGATGAACCTGGTGCAACATCGACAATCATCACCTGGCTGGGTGATCGGTCGTCTGGAGAGCGTGCTGAAGAAGAACGTCCTAGTGAGGCGCAGGTGGATGCCCCTCCAGCTCCTGCCGAGGCGGTTGTTGATGCTGATGAGGAAGCCCCTGAGTGGATGGAGGACGTGGCGATTGAGCCACAAGTACCAGCAGCTGAGGAGAAACCCTCCTGGCTAGCAGGCGTCGCTGAAGTAGCTGCCCAACAGGCAGAGGCGGTATACTCGACTGACGAAATCCAACCCAGCGAACTGCCGGAAGAGGTCCCAGAAACTGAGCACGAACCAGACGTCCAACTGCTTCATGAAGACGTCCCTCAGACGACAGAGCCGGCTCCAGATTGGCTGCAAAGTATTGCTGAGGAGCAAACCCTCGCTGTTTCCCCCGAAGACCGCCAAGAAGCCCCCACAGAGATGGAACCGGAGGCGGAACCTCCTGAGGTGGATCTTCCTGATGCGGTTGAAGCACCTGAATGGCTTCAATCCATTGGTGAACCGGTAACCCAACCCACACCCGGGATCCCGGAAGCTCCTGAAGGATCAGCGGATTGGTTCGCAAGCCTGCGCGAGATCGCAGAAGAGCCCCCACCCGAAGAAGAGGCGGTACCCCAGGAATCCCCAGATTGGCTTTTAGACGTCACGGAAGATGATGAAGTAACCCCTATCATTAAGCCCACTCCCTCCGAAGAAGGTCCCGAATGGTTACGGGGAATCGCCGAACCAGATACCGTACCGCATGTGGATCCTGTTGCTGATGCGGGTCCCGAGTGGCTCAGCGGAGTCGTCGAACCAGAAACCGAAACTGACGCTACTGCAGAGGGATTATTGCCCGGTGAAGAAGCTCCTAGTTGGCTGGAAGGTATTGCTGAGCCTGACACCGATATCGACCTCAAGATTCCACCTCCAACTGAGGCCGCTCCTGAATGGCTTGAAGGTATCGCCGAAGAGGAGATAGCTGCAGTCCCTGCTGCCGAGACTGATGAAGGAGCAATCGACTGGCTGAGGGAGATCGCGACAGCGGATGACGAAGCGGAGATTATTCCCGAATTTCCTTTCGCCGTCACACCAGAAGAAGAGGCCTTACCCAGCGCTCAGATTCCCGAGATAGTACAAGCCGATGAAATCGCTGCACCCACCGATGAAATGGAGGAGGACGAAATCTTCGAATGGCTTGAAGACCTCGCTGCCAAGCAAACTGCTGTGGAGGAGGGAGTTGACGTGAGCGTGGAAGATCGCGAACGTCCATTACCTCCGGATTTTGAGGAACTTGCCAGGGCCCCTTTGCTTGAGGATCAAGCCTTTCCTACGGAACCTGAAGAGAGCCTGGACTGGCTCGACAATCTTGCCTCTCAACGTGGCATTGACGCTGATGTCGGACTTGAGATGGAGGAAAGGGAAGTAGCCCAGGAGATCTTGCCCACAGAGGCTCCACCAACCGAAGTTGTAGATGAGGAGAAAATTATCGAGGAGACCGCACAATGGTTGGACCGCATGGCGACGCAGCCATTCAAACGACCACCACTTGAGATGGAGGGATTCGATTGGCTGGAAGAAGTTGCTGCGGAAGAGCCGATTACAGAGGCTCCAGCTGAAGTTCCAGAAGCGGAAATCTCAGAACCTGCGCCGGAAGCGATCTCACCGCCTCCCGTACCTCACGAGGAGGTACCCGCTGCACCCGAATTTGAAGCCCCGGCTCTTCCAGAGGAGGTTCTCCTGGAGGATACCATCAGTGAATTCGAAGCTCCCGAGTGGCTACGCGCAACAGTGGAAGAAACTGCACCTCCACCAGAACTCCCACCTACGGAGCCATTCCCTGAAGAGGCGTTCCCAGAGATCGACGAACCTGAACCAATCAGCGAACCAGATCTGGAGGTATCGGAGCCCGAGATTACGCTCGCGCCTCCAGAGCCAGAACCGCTGGAATTCGCACCCGAGGATGTGTCGGAGTTCCCTCCGCCAACCCCCGAACCCGAACCACAACCTCCTCCCGAAGCCGACGTCACACCTCTCGAAGCTGTAACGCCACCGCCAAGTGCAGAAGAGTTGGCGGAAACGATTGAACCGACAGTCACGGCTGAGCCTCCAGTGGCTCCTGAAGCAGTTCCAGAACCTGAGGTCTTCGTTCCAGTACAACCGCCAGTCGAGGAGCCAGTCACGCCGCCTGAGCCCGAGCCAGAAATTGCTGAACCCACGGTGGATGTGACGCCTCCTACACCTGCACCTGTTGAGGAAGTTGAACCCACTCCCGAGCCTGAGCCGGAGCCTGCAGCTCCCGAAGCTGAGGTGACACCTCCAACACTTGCACCTGTTGAGGAAGTTGAACCCACACCTGAGCCTGAGCTGGAGCCTGTCACTCCGGTGGCTGAAGTGACCCCTCCGACGATTGCACCTGTTGAGGAAGTTGAACCTACACCTGAGCCTGAGCCAGAGATTGTTGCGCCTACGGTTGAAGAGATGGTTCCTCCACCTGCTCCTGTTGAGGAAGCAGAAACCGCTCCATTCCCTGAGCCGGAGGAGGCGATACCGGCAGACGAGCCACCGGTCACACCGGACGAGCCCCCAAGCCCACCTGCGGTAAAACCAAAACGGGCGAAATTCGATCCTGCGCAGGTACTTGAAGACGCGCGCCAGGCGTTGGCAGCCGGAGAGATCGAAAGTGCCACCTCCCTTTATAGCACGCTTATAAAACGCAAGAAGGAACTGACGGAGGTTATTGAAGATCTGCGCGTTGCACTGGATCGAGATGAAGAGATCGCAGCGTTATGGCAGATCCTCGGTGACGCATATATGAAGGACGACCAGCTCGAAGAAGCGATCGAAGCTTACAAACGAGGGACAGACGTCGCTTAGTGAGACATCATTCGCGTATTCGTCTTCGCCTCACAACGCGTGTCCCATAGAAATGAAGGGGCGACAACTGAAAAAAATCTAGGCCCGGGCGAAATCGCACCGGGCTTTTCACTTCTGCACTTCAAAATGCTACTGGATATGTAACAGGATCTGGCCTTCGCGCCACAGTTCCTCAAGTTGGTAGTACTCACGTAAGGCGGTGGAAAATAGGTGTAGGATTACATCCCCATAATCAATGAGGATCCATCCGCTTTCCGCATCCCCCTCGACGGTGATCGTGACCTGCGAGTGTTTCTCTTTAACCTGGAGACGAGCTCCCTCTGCGAGAGCTTTCAGGGTGCGCTCACTACCTGCAGTACAAACAACAAAATAATCTGTAAAAGAACAAATGCCGATTAAATCGAGAAGTAGAATATCTTCACCCTTCTTCTCTTCCAAGGATTCGACGATCGTGTGTGCGATCTCTAAGCCGGTTTCAGTCATTCGCCAGACAACCTAAGCACTTTCCTGAAGGAACGACAATGCCAATGAGACCGCGTCCTGCGGTGATTTTNNCAGGCCGACAACTTTCTTTCCCGATTTCAGGGCCAAACCGATTTCAGAGAGTGTGCCATACTCCCCCCCGATCGCGATCACAACCTGCCCCGCTTGAACAACCAGAGCGTTACGCGCGTGACCGAGTCCGGTAGGAATTGCTAGGGATAAATATGGATTTCCCTCTTCATGACTCCGTCCTGGAAGTAAACCAACCGTCAACCCACCAGCATTATGAGCTCCACGGCACACCGCCTCCATCACTCCACCCCGCCCTCCACAGACGAGAACAACGCCACTCTCTCCGAGCAGCCGGCCAACTTCTTCGGCCATCACCGCTTGATCCTGCGCGCAATCGGAAGCACCGATTACCGAGACCACGGGTGTATGCTTTGCAGTCATGCTGTGCCTTTCAATGGGGCGCTGAAAAGTTGCGTGTGAACCGCCCCAGATGGAAGTAAGTCACTGCGCATGACACAAATCTCCCTAGCTTCGACCCGGCCCAGATCGCCAATCTTGACTTGCTCCAAACCTTCAGAAAGCGTACGTGCAACTTCCCCACGAACGTGGCGTTTCACACGCCCTAGTGTGAGATGAGGGTGAAACGCACGCCCCTCTTTCGAAAACCCTAGCCGGGAAAATGCTTCCTCCAGATCGAAATGTATGGATGAAAGCCTGTTTAAAGGATCTTGTACCCCTAGCCACAAAGTCCGCGGTCGGCGGAAATTCGGGAAGCAACCAAAACTCGAAACCGCAAAAGCGAAGGGAGAGTGCCCGGTTGCCACCTCCTCAGTAGAGGCTTTAACCGCACTCAGACGAGTAGGTGCAACGTTTCCAAGGAATTTTAGAGTCAAATGGATGGTTTCAGGCCGTACCCAGCGAATCGCCCCTGAGGGTACTTGTTCTTTAACCAGGTCAATCTGCTCATTCAACGACCGGAGCATAATTTCGGGAAGAATGATGGCAATGAAAGTACGAACGTCGGTCAAACTGGTTTCCTGATGAATCTCGCGAGGCAAATAAATGTAAGTTCTTGAAATCGCCGATGAAACAGAATCTTCAAGATCGCGTGCCTCATCCACGATGCCGCGCATTATACCACGCCTGCATGCTCCCCAATCTTGTGGCATTTGTCCATGACGATACATAAAACGCGGGATTGAGTAATGGTTTGGGCACGGGAAAAGTCACATCCCACAAGCCTCGATATGCCCTATATTGAATTACACGCGTAGTACGATAGTCCCTATCTTCCTGTTGAAATTTTACGACCAATTTTGTAGAATTTAGGCATGTCACAGGTCGTCAATCGTCGTTCCTTCCTAAAATTGTCGACAATGGCTCTAGGCGGGTTGGCGTTCAAACCTCCTCCTCCGAGTTATCCAATTGAGCCGGTAGGTTTGGGGCGTGTCACGGTAACCTCCATCGGTTTGTACAGCGAGCCTTCACTTCGAGCGAACCTGCTTGCATACCTAGAGCGCGACACGTTGCTTACGCTTCTAGCGCGGATAAATTCTGATGAAGGTCCATTGCACAACCCGTTATGGTATCAGGTATCGGGAGGGTATGTTCACTCAGGTGGACTGCAAAAGGTTCGTTGGGAATCCCAAGCACCCCAAACCGACATACCTGAAGGCGGCGTATTATCTGAGGTCAGTGTCCCCTATACGCGTTCATATCGCAAACCCGATACCACTTCTTCCCCCGTATATCGCCTGTATTATCAGTCGACTGCATGGGTCCTTCGCCTCGAAGAGGGAACCGATGGTAGATTGTGGTATTGCCTGCTAGACGACTTGTTGAAGGTGGAATATTTCGTTCGTGCGGAACATATGCGCATCATCAAAGCCGACGAACTCTCTCCTCTGTCTCCGGATGTCCCGCCTCATGAGAAATTCATTGAAGTCTCTCTCTCACACCAGGAGCTGCGTGCTTTCGAGAAAGGACGATTGATCTTCCGAACGCGCATCTCAAGCGGGATCCCAAGTAAACGCCCCGGCCCCAACGGCATTCCCACTGCCACACCGAAAGGTCGCTTTTATATCACAAAGAAGACCCCCATTCGTCACATGGGAGACGGTCGCCTGACGGCGGATCTTGAAGCCTATGAGCTGCCAGGCGTCCCCTGGGTGTCCTTCTTCTACAAAACTGGGGTCGCATTTCACGGAACCTATTGGCACACAGACTTCGGTCGCCCCAAAAGTCATGGTTGTGTCAACATGCGTTGCGAAGAGGCGAAGTGGCTCTACCGCTGGACAACGCCCGTCGTTCCAGCTAACGAAATCATCAAAGCAGGTCACGGAACGACGGTAGAAGTCACCTAAGTCCTATCGGCAATTCTCACACCATACGATAAGAACTTGTATCTTCACGCTATCAGGTTTCAGCGGTGATGCACGTGCATGTACAACATGATCATCAAGCACAAATCCCTTGATCGAGAATCCGTGTTTCTTTGGATATGCCCGGTGAAATTGTCAAGCGTTCTTGAATCTAGAATATCTGCTCGAGAGCAGGATTCGATTATTCCTGATTAGAGATGTATTCTCGTAAAAAACGGGGGCAATGCGGTTAGTCTGCCTCCTCACCACGCACACGTGTGAGAAGATCAGAGAGTTTTCCTGTATCACTGTAGCCAGATGCACCGCGGCTCATGGCCGCCTTCCCATCTTCTTCGCTCAGAGCATCTGCGAGGACGAAGATGTTGCTTTCATGTGAGAGTTGTCGAAGGCCACGTAGCAACCAATAATCTCGCTCCTGGGCTAACCGTACGTTCACCAACACAAGCCCTGGATCCACCCTCTCGGCAAGGGCGAACGCCTCTTCGGGACCAGTTGCCACCGTAACACGATAACCGTGGGCTTGGATCATCATGACCATATTCTCTCGCGTGACCTCGTCGGGCTCCACAACCAAGACACGGGTTGCCGGGTTGAGATCCGAGTGTAAAACAGCCCTCACCGTGGCCAACAATGCGCCTGTACCTACAGGACGGACGAGGAAATTGGCTGCCCCCATGCGTATGCTTCCTGTAGAATCACTGGTCGTCGTCAGGAAGATGAGCGGGATATTGTGTGTGCGTTGATCATGTTTCAACACCAATGCGACATCCATCGCTGTGGGATCTCGAGCGAGCAAATCGAGAAGGATCAAATCTGGTTGATGTTCACGCGCCAGGGGAAGTACATCACCTCCACTTGTCGCGTCGATCACATGATATCCTGCAGCAACGAGTTCCTTGATGAGCAGCTCCTGCATGACGTCATCATCCACCAAAACCAGAACCGTGTTATCCGCTTGTTCCCCATCAGATAACCGCTCCTCGACAAAACGTCGCAGAGGTGTGACGTCCGTGTCGCTGACTTGAGTCGCCCTCAAGGGCAAGACGATCTGCAATCTAGTCCCAGTCTCCTGCCCTCTTTGAAGCCATAGATAGCCCCCGATGGCTGAGACGATCTCACGACATTCGGTGAGATCGAGCCTCGTCACGCCGCCCGTCTCTTCCTGGGGCTGCGAATCTTGGCCAATCTCGAGAGTCTCAAGTAAGACTTCGGGCTCAACATCGGCCACCGACACAACTACCCACGGGCTTCGCTCTTCGAGATCCCGCACTTTCTCTTCTGAGATCCCCATCGAAGCCAATTGCTCACCTGCAGAGACCAAATCAGCTCGGATGCGCACTTCTTCATGAGGCGTCGTTTGGACAATGTAGGCAACCATGCTAGCGATCACGCGAACGAGACGGCTTTCGTCCCCCTCAATGGCCGGTAAATGCGCAGGATATTCCGATACCACGGAATACTGTGTATCACCGACAAGGTCCGCGACCGTACCGATCGCCTGGACCATGGCCGTTGGCAAGTGGATGGCTTTGTGATCTATGCTAACCAAAACTTCCTCCCATCCTGGCTGCGCAACTTTTGCTACCCCTAGAGTACTATCATGCTAACAATATCCCACTTCTTTTTCAAGCCACCTTGCTATTTACTTACAAATTGGACAAGCCACAAGGGGAGATGTACAATCCACTCTATGGAAGCGCAATTTGCTGTCGCCAAGATCGGAAAGTATGCCACTTCGGAAAGCGGCGATACGCTCGAGATGGTCGAGCGACCCAGCGGCGGAATGTCCTTTGTCTTGGTTGATGGGCAACGCTCGGGCAAATCCGCGAAGGCGATCTCAAATGTTGTCGCTCGAAAAGCCATCAGTCTGCTCGCGGATGGGGTTCGTGATGGCGCAGCTGCCCGTGCGGCTTCGGATTACCTATACACACACCGTTCCGGAAAAGTGATGGCGACACTGAATATCCTCTCCATCGATCTACAAAGCAATACTCTTGTCATCGTCCGTAACAACCACGCTCCTGTGATCCTCATCCAAGACGGTGAGATCCAATTGATCGACGATCCCGTTGATCCGGTTGGAATCCGTAGGGAGATCCGTCCTTCGATCAGGGAGTATCCACTCGCAGAAGGGCTAGCGGCGGTCGCATTTACCGATGGACTCACACTTGCTGGTAATA
>JABAOH010004242.1_pt2 | contig 23853 bp, 19 predicted proteins | sample 7062181 | NCBI WGS metagenome assembly JABAOH01 (sample SAMN14538630, study PRJNA623070) | marine sediment metagenome | biome: marine biome [ENVO:00000428]; feature: marine pelagic biome [ENVO:01000023]; material: deep marine sediment [ENVO:00002113]; isolation source: pool of 5 deep marine... | reverse complement strand
AGTACGCTCAAATCAACGTAAGCTCTTTTATAACAAGTAAATATGTGAAAGTGGACACTTGGTGAAATCAGAAAAACAAACCCAAATCAAACCCAATTGCCGGAGCGGTGAAATTGATGCAAAGTGTTTATTTACAAAGGATTATGAAGAAAAATGCGACTAAAGGCTATGAAAAACAAAGCCAAAACAACCCCAATCTCCGAAAGGCCAAAATGAACTTAAAATCGCTTGCTAAAAAAATCCGCCCACACCCTGCTTTGGATATATTTGAATCTATTCTTGACGCCTCTTAAGCAAACTGTTAAAGTTCCACCTTCGAACTTGAACCTGCTTTATTATCAAAGAAAGGAGTTCACATGGAGGTTGTAACAATGGATTGCAAGAAATTCGTCGAAGAACAAATCTCGCAAATCAAGCAAACGGTGGGTGATGCAACGGCTATTAACGCCCTCAGCGGCGGCGTCGACAGCTCTCTCGTAACGGTGCTCGGCCACCGCGCTCTTGCCGAGCAGCTCAAAACGGTCTTTGTTGACAATGCCCTGATGCGCCAGGGCGAACCCCAGCGGGTGGTCAATACCTTTGCGGATATGGGAATACCTGTCGAATTAGTAGATGCCCGGGAGGAGTTTCTTTCTGCTCTGGCCGGCCTGACCGACCCGGAGGAGAAGCGGCAGGCCGTTACAAATACGTTTTACGAGAAGGTTTTCGGCCGGCTCGTCAGAGAATCCGGCGCGAAGTTCCTGCTCCACGGCACTATTCTGACCGATATCGAAGAGACAATAGCCGGCATCAAACGCCAGCACAATATTCTTGCTCAGCTTGGCATCGACCCTGAAGAAGCCTACGGCTATTCGGTTCTCGAACCGCTCAAGACCTTGCGAAAGGATGGCGTTCGCGAAGTCTGTGAGTTTCTAGAGCTGCCGGCCGAAATCTCCCAGCGGATACCATTTCCCGGCCCGGCACTGGCGACCCGAATCGTCGGTGAAGTCACGCGCCAACGGCTGGATACCGTACGCGCCGCAACGGAAATTGTCGAAGAAGAGCTTAAAGACAGCGGAGCGTTCCAGTATATGGCTGTATTGCTGAACGACCGCGCAACGGGGATCCGGGACAACAAACGCGAATTCGGCCAGATTATTGTTGTCCGTTGTATTGAAAGCACCGATGCCCGGACCGCAACAGCGACCGAACTTCCCTGGGATAAGCTTCAGCGTATATGTGAGCGTATTATTAATGAAATTGAAGATGTCAATCGCTGCCTATATGACTTGACTCCCAAGCCCCCGGCAACGGTAGAGTATATATAGGATGCTTAGCACGGTCTATGTTTGTGGAGAGATATTTTATTCGGGGTGTATATTTGTGTGCTGGAAATCCGGTCTTCGGAGACTCGAAATATCGCCCCGACGCAACTTTTCAATATCCCTTGCTACAATCTCCGCAATAATTTGCCCCTGTTCAGATAACGTCAGTGGCGGTTGCTGAATTGTATAGCCGATTGATTCAGCTTCCCTCTCCTGGGCGGGAGGTTCACCTTTCTTACTGGGGGCTTTCCTTCTTATCGCCGTGATTTTTCGCTGCTCGGCCATTATCTGTTCGGCCAGGTCGAACTTCGGTATTTCACTCGACTCCCGGACCGCACCGGCTGGTTCGGCTGGAAGGTCCTTGGTATCATTTTGTTTATTATTATCAGTCTCGCTCACTGCTACAACCTCTTCAATTGTACTGCCTTAAGGTCGATTGCCTTCTCTCCGGGAATTTCCAGAGCCTTGACACAAAGGGTTGTTCGCCCCTTGTCCAGCTTAACATTGCCGAGCCTCAGCGGTGCCCAGATTTTTTCAAAGACCTCGCTGCGATGGACACGGTCCGGGCTGGGAATAGGTTCGGGGTTATGCGCTTTGCTTACCACGCCCTCCAAACTCTCCCCACCGATCTCCACACGCACCTTTACGCCGACGTTGTCCTCCGAACAGACATACATCAACGTAACTTCAAAACGGCCTGCTTCGACCACCTCGACCGGCCACCACGGATACGCTTCGATACTCGTCCAGTTCGTAACATAATCGTTGGCCCAGCCGGAACGGCCCAAGTAACTAATCCCCTCCTTTGAAGGTGGCTCCAAAAAGGCCTCATGACCCGGCAGCGTGACCACCGGCCAATGCGGATAACCTATATGAATGGGCAGAGGGTCGAAACCGGCTTTGGTTACATCTCCAACTATTGCTTCGTAAGCGGCGCTGAGCTTCTCGGTGACTTTCGGGTATTTCTTAGCGACGTTTTCCTTCTGCCCTGGGTCTTCGACCATATCATAAAGTTCCCAGCGATTACCGGTTTTGCCCCGTTCCAAAACGGCCCGCCAGCGCTGTGTTCGGACTGAGCCGGGAATTTCACTCGTCCGGCCTCCCGGCGTTCTAAATGTAAATATCATACGGTCAGGCCAGTGTGCAGTTTGGCCTTTGAGTAGCGGCACCAGGCTCAGACCATCCTGCGGCAGCGTTTTGGGCATAGGTACGCCGCACAGCTCGATGATTGTGGCAAAGATGTCGATGTGCGCGGCAATCTGGGTAACAGTAGTGCCGGGGGCGATATGTCCGGGCCAGCGGACGAATAACGGCACGCGAATTCCACCCTCATGCGTACTTCCCTTTCGGCCCTTCATATCGCCGTTGTACCGGTCGCTGTTAGGCCCGTTGTCCGTAAGGAATAGAACGATTGTATTGTCGCTTAGCTCCAGCTGGTCAAGACGCTTCAGGATACGGCCAAGGTTGTCGTCGATATTTTCGCACATCCCATAGACACAGGCGGTTTTATCATCAAGTCCGCGGGCCTTGTACTTATCAAAGTATTTGTCGGGCACCTGGAACGGCGAGTGCGGGGCGTTGTAAGGTATATAGCAGAAAAAGGGCCGGCTCTTGTTCTTTTCAACGAACCGCAGCGCCGCATCGGCAAAGACATCGGTAATGTAGCCCTTGGTTTTGATTAGCCGACCGTTTCTATCGAGCGTCGTATCGAAGTAGTTGTTCCAGTGTCCGCAGCAGAATCCCAAGAACTCATCGAAGCCTTGTCCGTTCGGATGGTAGGGATAATGGGCGCCGTTATGCCATTTGCCGAAGCAGCCAGTAGCGTAGCCTGCCTGCTTTAGCGCCTCGGCGATTGTAACTTCCTCGCTGGGCATATTCTCGTAGCCGCGGGTTACGCCGTGTGTGCCTGTGCGCAGGCTGTAGCGGCCGGTCAGCAGACTGGCACGAGTCGGGGCACAAACGGGACTGACAAAAAACCGCTCAAACCGCGCTCCGTCGGCAGCGAGCTTATCCATAACCGGTGTGTCGATTTTGTCATTGCCGTGCGAGTGAATGTCACCCCAGCCCTGATCGTCGGTTATAATGAGGATGACGTTCGGCCGTTTTCTATCAGCTGCGGTTATTTGATTTATACCTGCACAGCCGGGCAATACCGACATCGCTTCCGCCGAGATTGCTAAAGAGCCGGCTTTCTTCAAAAATTCTCTTCGTGTCTGCCTGCTCATAACTCTCTCCATAACCCCTGCTATAGACGTTTCACATAGATATAATAAGCGCCGCGAGAATTGCCCCTGTCATCCGTAAACCATGTTTGCAGACGTGTCTTGCCGGCTTTAAGGTTCAGCCGGAATGTTACGCCGTGTGCATCTCCGGGAACGGGCATTGTCATATCCGCATCTCCAATTTTGAGCCGGGCCTCGGTGGCGGTAATGGCCTTGCCGCCGGGAATGGCTTCGTTGATGGGTGCATCCCATTCCTTCGGCCAGCGCCGCAGCTCAAATTGATACCTGCCATCGCGGGCAACCTCCACCGCCCAGAAACCGTTGGCCTCCATTCCGCTGCGGATGGCCCCCTGGTTCCACGGCACTTTCGGACTGTGCCAATCGTGGGACATCAATCGCGTGGGATTTTGTTTGTCCGAGCCGATAATGATTTCGCAATACTCATCGAAACGCTGCGAGACATCCGCCCACCAGTTTTCATAAGCTTTACGCAGTTTTTCGACGACCTGCGGTTGCCCATCGGCAATGTCATTCTTTTGGCCCGGGTCGGCCTTTATATCATATAGCTCCTTGCCGTTTATCAGCCGCCAGCGGTCGGTCATAACCGCGCTTTTACGCCACTTTTCCGGATGTTCAATTCGTTGAGAGTCGGTAATAAGCGTACGGTCAGGCCAATTCTTGTCCTGACCCGTCAAAAGCTGAACAAGACTATCGCCATCGAACTCCACTCCGCGTGGCTCTTTAAGCCCGCACAGCTCGATAAGTGTCGGCAATATATCGATGTGGGCCGTGAGCCGGTCAATATCACTACCGCCCGTCAGACCGCCGCCGGGCCAGCGGATAAAACACGGCACACGGTGACCGCCCTCATACTCCGAGCCTTTCTTACCCCGCATCCCCCCGCTGTAGCTGCCCGAGGTTCCGTTGTCGGTCATAAAAATCAGAATGGTGTTTTCTTCCAGACCTAATTCCTGAATGCGGCGCATAAGCCGGCCCATATTCTCGTCTATGTTCGTAATCATACCATAAAAATTGGCCTGCCTGCTTTCCACGCCTTTGTCCCTGTACGGCTTGCTGTATTTGTCAGCGACATTGTATGGCCCATGCGGCGCGTTGGTCGGTATGTAGCAGAAGAAAGGCCTTTTCTTATTGGCCTCGATGAATTTCATCGCCTCTTCGAACCATATATCGGTACAGTAGCCTGTAAATTTTTCCGGCCAGCCGTTGTGGAAGTACGTGTCATCGAAGTAATCGTTACCCCAGTAGTCGGGTCCTTGACCGACTCCGCCACCGCCATGGACCAATACTTCGCCGAATCCTCTGTCCTGCGGCCGGAACGGATAGTTGTCGCCCAAATGCCATTTGCCGAAAATACCCGTGCGATAGCCGCTCGCTGAGAAGACATCGGCTACGGTTACTTCATCTTTGCGCAAAAGTGACCGGCCCATAATAGTGTGCCATACACCCGTTCGGTTGCAGTAGTGTCCCGTCATCAGCGCCGCACGCGTGGGCGAACAGGTAGGACCAACATGAAAGTTCGTCAGCCGGATGCTCTGCGTATATAGCCTGTCCAGATTAGGTATCTGAATAACCGGATTACCGTGACAGCCTAAGTCACCATAACCCTGGTCGTCGGTCATTACTAAAACCACGTTCGGACGTTTTCTTTGAACTGCTGTTGTCTGATTTATACCGTCACAGCCCGGCAACATCGACAGAATTCCGGTTGAAGTTGCTGCATAACCAATCGTCTTAAGAAAACCCCGGCGATTTAGCCGGATGCCTGTTGCCTGGCGTCGCTCCGGAAACCGTCTTTTTGTTTGCCAACCCATACCTTTTTCTCCCTGCTCCATCCTCAAAGAACGGGGGTAGAAATCAGAAATCACAAATCAGAATCTGTTCTCTGTCCTCTGTTATCTGTCCTCTGTCTTCTGTCTTGTGCAGGCCCCAAAGAAAGCTGCGTAAAATCTTCCGGTTTAAACTGCTCTATCAGCACATTAACATCGTCAACAGTGACAGCCTTAATCGCACTGACGTCGTCCTGGACAGTACGATACTGCTCTAAATATATCCAGTTAAATCCCAGGTCAATCAGCCGACCCATCGGCAGCTCATTCTTAATAACCAAAGCGCTCAATACCTTGTTTTTTGCTTTTCTTAATTCATCTTCGGTTATGCCGTTTTTGGACAGACTTTGGAAAATACCACTGACGGTATCGAGCACTTTCGTGACATTTTCGGCGCTGCAGCTGATATAACTGTAAAACGCCCCTGTGCCGTCCATTGCCCCAAATTGCATTGTTGCCGCTTCCGCTAATGCTTTATCAACCAGCTCCCAGAAGAATCGTGACCCGACATTGTCGCCGACGATAATACCCAAAAGCGAAGCGGCAAACCTCCTCGGGTCCTGAGCGGACAAACCGGCACTCATCAGACATATATGCTCGCGAGCCAGGTTTGATTTTTCAACTCTCTTTTTCTTTTTGCTGCCGCCATAGTGTTCCAGTTTTCTTCCGACAGCTTGTTTCCGCCACCTGCTGCAAGAATTTGCGGCAAAAGAACAAATTTGGTCCCAGTCAAAATTGCCGGCACAGGCTAATACCATATTGTTCGGTGCATATCGCCGGGCGAAATAGTCCCGCATTTGCTCAGCCGTTAAATTATCTATACTCGCCTCACTGCCCAGAACACTGTTGCCGCAGGGATGACCGTCGAAGTGCAATCTTCTGCACTGGTCCATAACGTCAAAGCTCGGGGTGTCCTTATACATTGCAATTTCTTCTTTGATTACATTTTTTTCGATATTGAAATCATCATCCCTCAGCGCCGGCCTCATCAGCTCTATCCACAGCCCTGTAACCTCGAGCAAATATTCCGGAAGAACAGCGGCATAAAAGACCGTATTTTCCTCACTGGTAAAGGCGTTGAATTGCGCCCCTGTTCTGTCGAATGCCTCGTTGACTTCGAGAGCGCTTAGCTTTTCTGTGCCTTTGAACAGCATATGTTCGAGGAAATGCGAGACCCCGTTTATCTGTTCGCTCTCGTCACGGGAGCCGGTCTTAACGAAAAAACCCACCGCAGCCGATTTAGCGGATTTGTTGACCTCGCCGATTAAATCTAATCCATTCGCCAGTTGCTCTTTCTTAAATTCCATCCGTTGTCCTACTTAACAGTCACCTGCTTTGGGCCTATTGTTACGACCGTAAAGCCTTCGAACTTATTACTTCGCAAAAATCCTAAAACCGAATCAACGCTCGTCTCCTCGATTTTATCCTTAATCTCATCCAGCCCTCGGACCCTGCCTAACATATAGTAATCGCTTGCAATCGCACCGGCTCGACTGCTGGACGATTCACTGCTTAGAATCAGCGAGCTTTCCAGCCCAACTTTGGCTCTTTGGATTTCCTCTTCGCTGATTCCATCGCCCAGTTCATTGAACTGCTGGATTATCACATCGAGCGTTTCCTGGGCCTTATCCGGCGTTGTGCCTGCATAGCACATTATACCAGCCGCATCTTTGAGGCAGTGATACCGCGCTCCGATTGCATAGCACAGGCCTCGCTCTTCTCTTACCTTTGTAAATAATCTGGCGCTCATACCACCCGAAAGAACCGACACCGCCACTCTGGCATCATAGTAGTCCTCATCGGCTAATTTGACCGTCCCGGTCATCAGGCCGATATGTACCTGCGCACCGTCATTATCTATATGCGTATATTTACCGGCTTTGGGACCTAACGCTACCGATTTAATAGCTTGTTGCCGGTCGGTCTCAAATAGTCTTTCTATTTGGTGGCAAACCGCATCGAAGTCGTATTTGCCCGCAACTGCAAAAATCGTCTGCGAAAGATTGAAATTGTCATTTATAATCTGCTTTGCCTTTTCAGCCGTCAAAGTTTTTAACTCTGCGATTTCTCCAACAGGACTGCGTCCCAATGGGCTTGGATAAAACTGCTCTCGCAGTTTGAGCATGACCTTTTGCCGGGGGTTGTCGTCCAGAGACAGAACCCCATCAACTGCTAATTGCCTCGCTAATTCAAACTGGTCATCCTCCAGGCTGGGTTTAATGATAATATCCGCATACAAATCCAGGGCCTGTGCTAAGTTGCCGGCTTCAAGGGCCGCCCCGGCGGTTATATGTGAGCTTCCGACCGAGCGGCTGCGCGCCAATCCAAGGCCGTCAAGTGCATCACCAAGCTGGCGGCTGTTTCTATCGCCGGCGCCTCTGAAAATCCAGTCGGCAATAACGCCCCCGGCCCCGCAGCAGCCCTCCGGCAGCAAAGCCGCCCCGGCTGGCAGCATAAAGCCAAACGCTACCGATGCAACCCCCTCCATCGGCTCGCCAAGAATGACCATTCCATTTTCCAAAATGTGCTTATCAAGTCTTTCTGTCATTGGTCGGTTCTTTTCAATACTCAAGGAATTCTGCAAAACGAGGACGGATTCTACCAATAAACAGGGAACTTTTCAAATGCGAAATTAAAACGCACTGATTCCAACCGCAAAAGCGCATAAAAAAACGCTGCCGAGATAAATCGCCCGACAGCGCTTGTAAATGAAAGATGCGCCGATGAGTGTGAGTCTTTTTGTTATTCTTCTATCACAGTAGCTCCTTCAGGAATCTCAAACTCAAATATGTCATCGGGAAGTTTTTCGGAGAAAATAATTCTTTCGAAATTCATAGAAGGAGTACCTTCACGACGGGTGTTATGCCATCCCTTGGCACGCACAGGCAGGTTTGTCTCCAGGTCAATCTCCACCCACCAGGACTGGCCCTGGGATGGATTAGAGAGGGTGATAAATACGCAATCTCGACCGGTTACTGCGTCTTTGCCGTACATAACCTGCCAATCCTGCATAAACTCCTGTACTTTCGACAGGTAGTCGCCGCAAGGCCAGATACTCGACTCGATGCCACGACCCGACTGAATCCGCACAGTGTTGTTCTTTGGATCGTATTTGTAAGTCATATTGTTGCAGACGCTCCAAACCGTTCCATCGCCTGCTTCAATTCTGAAATTCTCTGACCTGGTTCTTTCTTCATTTGCCTGCATCCAGAATTCTACGGACATGTTTTCACCGTCCCTGAGTACCAAATCCTCCCCGCGAGAAATCTTTTCGATTGGTACACCGAAGACACCGCTCAAATAGATACCATTGAACTGGTCGAGCACTTTGACAGTATCCTCAATAGCCCAGGCGGGTGTCACAGTTCTATCCAGGATTGTTACTGTTAGTACAACAGCGACAATTATCACTGCTGCTGTGGCTAATTTTGTCATATTACTTTTCATAATTATTCTCCAAATCTTTAAGGGTTGTTGTTTGTGCCGAGGCTGCTTTGTGAGAACACGGAGGAGGTCTTGTTCGAGTTTATTCCGGTGGTCAGAGTCAGGTGTATCATCAAACTTGATATTACTAACGAAATCTTCAAATTGTCTTTCGTCACCATTCATTTTCGATTACCTCTGATTTCTCTGCGAACTCTGTGGCTAAAACCTTTCGCAATTTGGCAAGTGCTCTTGCCAACTGGCTGCGGACGGTGCCCGGACTGGAAGCCAGCACCTCGGCTATTTCGGTCAATTTCAGATTTTCAAAAAAACGCAATGTGATGATAGTTTGGTACCGCGGCTTCAAAGCAAATACCGCTTCTCTCAAAAGAGTCACTTCCTCAGCCGATTCTCCACAGTCAGTTACCTGACTGTTAGCCTGCTCGCGAGCAACTTTCAATAGACGATTTCGGCGAGTGGTCTTTCTCAAATAGTTATTAACAGCATTGGTTGCGATTCTATAAAGCCAGCAGCGAAACTGCTGTTCATTGCCTCTGAAACGGTGAATATTTTCAACAACTTTGAGAAATACATCAGAAGTAACGTCTTCGGCTGCCTGCCTTTCAAAAAGCCGATGCACGCAATAGCGAAATACTGCATCGTAATGGCTGCGATATAACTGAACAAATGCAGCGGGGTTACTATGTGCCCGGGCTATTAACTGGCTGTCGTCAGCCGCTTTGCTGTCGTTATCCACGCCGATTACTCTCCGGAGTTTCAAGGTGCCAACTATCATCACCATTATAAATGCGCAGCAGATAAAAACGTGGCAAAAAAAATCAAAAGTGATATCATTCTTTTAGAAACTATGGACAAATTATACGGCTTAATATTTGACGTTGATGGCGTAATTGCCGACACCGAGGCTGTCAACGCGAGGGCTTCTATCAAGGTCTTTGCCGACCTGTTCGGCGTCGAGGGCGTTGTACGCAAGGATTTCGAAGCGGGTCTTGGCCGGGGAGCTGAGGAATACGTCAAAGCCGCCGCCAGAATTCACGGCCTGGAACTGACAGAAGAACAAATAAACAAAGCAACTCAATTACGTCAGGAATATTTTCTTAAGGTTCTTAGCCAAGAGCCGCTGCCGCCCTTCCCTGGCGTGCTGGAATTGATGGACAAAGCGATGAAAGAGAAGAATTTTCGTCTGGCCATTGCAACGTCCGGCACGCTTGAGAAATCACGCGCTGTTTTGGAAGCTGCGAACGTTCCATACCGGAAAATGGTTTACATAAACGGCGACCACGTCAAAAATAAAAAGCCCGACCCGGAGCTTTTCCTACTCGCCACCGAACGGATAGGTATTGAACCGGCAGATTGTGTTATAATAGAGGATGCTCCTAACGGCGTACAAGCAGCTAAAGCCGCAGGTGCCAAATGTATCGCCGTTACAAATTCCACAAATGCAAAAAACCTTCGAGAAGCTGATTTAATCTGTGACTCTCTTGAGCAGATAGACCTTAAGACAATCACTGAGCTGATTGAGGAAAAGTAAACTCCTGAAAAATCAGTCCACTCCGGACAAATCTATCACTTTTGCAGAGCGTAGCTTCTTTTTTATAATCTCTGTTGCCAGATTGACCCAGCTCCTGCAGTCGTCAAGCACAACGCTGTCACTGCTGGCTACAATTAGGTCGGTTTTTTTCAGCTCGGCATCGGGGCTTAGCAGAAGCTCAACCTCCCAGTCCCAGTTATTTTTGTGGGCCAGTTCACCGATTAGCGTTTTCAATCGGCCGCTGTTGGATACGGGGCTATCCAGCAGCCACAGGGCTTTGCCTGCGCCGACCTCTCCTATGAAGTCGCCTATAAGCTCCACAGCCGGTATTGTTTCGGTAACTTTGCGGTACGTTCCGTGTATGCTTGCCAGGTCCCGGAAACAGCCGTCGCGTCCCTTAAAAATCACACCGCCGCTCATTGCCGCCTCAACGGTTATCAATACATTGTAACCGTCGATGGCGATTGATTGGCCCGCAAGATTTTCCAGCGCGATGCAACGTTGGCTCCGAGAGGCGAGCTGTTGGTCGGAGCAGGCGCTGCGCATAATGGCCAATCTTTGCCTTTCCGTAAGCGAAAACCTGTCACCGACTAATTTTAGCGCCCCTTTTTCTGCATAACCCCTCGTCAGCAGAAGCGAAAAATCGGCAACCGCCGTCTGCAGATTGGAAATTGCGCCGGCGGCAAACAACTTCTCATCCGCCGGATGAGGCCCTCTGTGTGTCCGCTTATCAGGCATTATAAACCGCCTCGATTCTCACTTTTTGCTATTTGCTGGAGCTTTGTAGACTAACCCAAATCCCTCCAGCATAGCCTGGCTGATTTGACCACCGTTTTTTACCACATCCTGAAGAAAACCAACAGTACCTTCTTTGATATCTTCTATCGGCCTTTTTGTTATTAGTTTCGTCGGAGGGTCTGACCATTTTCCTTTAATATAAAGGCGTGTGAGCTTGTCCTTCAAGTTGAAAAATATATCTAAAATTGGTAATTGTCTGATGATAGACTCAACTTTTTCTAAAGGCACGGCTCTTACGTACATTTCGACTTGCTTAGTTTGCAGGTCTATCGTCCCGCCGGGCTCGGCTACTATTGCTGCATAAGGATTCGCTATATGCGCATCTTGGATCTTAACGACAGGTCCGGCCATACTAAATATGCACTCAACGTCGGCCATCCTCAAAGGGTCGAGCTTCGCCAGCCCTATATTACTGAATATATAGGGAATTATTGGAAGAACGGTGATATCAGCATCATCAAGAAAAATACTTCCGTAACCACTGAGGCTATTCAAGTCACTACCCGCGGCCGTAAAGTTATATTTTAGTGTAACTGAGCCTTTTGTTGCTTTTTTGCCGCCCTCACCTAAGATAGATGTCAACTCCACAAAGTTTATCTTCCGGCCCAGAAATTGCCCACTTAATCTTATCAAGCGGTTTTGTTTAGACTCGATATATATCGAACCCTCGACGGGGCCGTTACACACAACTGCATTAAACTTATCGAAACTAAGCAGATGGTCTTTGAGTTCGGCTACTGTGTACAGGTTATTCGCCAGCACTTTGTCTTTGATAAAAAGAACAAACTCATCGAATTTAGCACTTCCGTTCAACTGTAACTCTGACGGCTCATTCAAACGGCCTGCTATTCTCAAATCGGCAACCAATTTGCCCTCGGCTGAGGCCTGTGGCATCCCCAGCGCAGCAAAAACGACGGACGTTTCATGCTTTGTGGCAGTGTGGTCCATTTCCAACGAAAGCCCAACCTCCGAACTCGCCGGATTTACAGCGCCTTTCAGAAAGATTTTACTTCTTTCCTCGGGTCCTTTGCACGTCAGTAAAATATCATAGAAGCCCTCCTGCTCAGCAGGCTGCAGCGATAAATAATCACAATCTATCTTCGAACCTCGACGGTCGGCTAAACCAAAAGACGCGTTTCTGACCACAAGTTTCTTAAAGTTGACGTAATCGCTTTTTGACCCGACAGATTTATCCGAAGATAACTCCACCGGAAGGCGAAGCTTCCCGTCAACGAGGCGGCCCTGCAACGCAAGCCCTTCTGTTTCTATCTCTGTCAAGACCGGCCTTAAGCCGGGCCAGTTTTCAAAAGTTAGCCTTGATGTTTTTGCGCTGAGCCACTCAAGTCCGTTCGCATCCTCCACGGCAAGGTCATCAAGCGATAGTCCCTGGGCAGTTACTTCGATTGAAGTATCGAATTTACTTATTACTTTATTTTCCGACTCTACTGTCCAGTCACTGAATAGGATAGTTCCTGTCGGTTGCAATTCTGTCGGTTTCTTCACACAACCCTTAACCCACAATTCCGCCGCAACATTACCTTCGCTCGACACTCCAGGCATATTCAAGGCATTCAAAGCGGGAATCATTTCCTCTTTTGTAAATCGATGCTTCATTTGCAGGGAAGCATCAAGGTTTAGGTTCTCAAAGTTGAGGCTACCTTCGGCATGGAAAATTTCCGAACTTTCAGCACTCGCCCGGTTCAACAACAATTCATAAATACCATCTCTCTTTGTAGCCGACAAAGTAAAATCGTCGTAAACGGTCTTTGAACCCCGGCCATCCATAATTGTGATTGCCGCCTTTGTAATAGCGAGTTTACGAAGGTCAGGTTTCTTATTTGGGCTAACAGACCGCTCGGAAAAACGTACAGGCGGCAGGAAGATTTTACCATCAGCCGCTAAAATTTGCAGGCCTACTCCTTCAATCTCTATTTCCGTTATCACGGGACTTAAACCCGGCCAGTCAGCCAGATTGGCCTTTACTTCCTCAACAAGCAACCACTTACGACTTATCTCGTCATAAAAATTAATCCCTTTAAGATAGACCTGCCCGGACAGACTCGCTTCAACGCTCTCAATTTCAATCGACCCATCGCAGAACTTTGATAATACCTTTTTTACTTCCCGCCGGATTATACCGGGAACAAGCCAGACCTTAGCTATGACAAGAAAAACCAGTATTAGTAAGATAAAATAAGCTATTATCACAGCAAGGCGTCTCAACCGACCCTTCTTACCGACATTTATTTTGTAATCAGTTTGCCTAACAAGCATTCAAATTTCCCCCATTAACCCAAAGCTTTTGGTGGCCCGTTATGCTATGCTAATCCCACGGAAAGTCGAATGTGCACCCATCAACACCTTACATCAAAAAAATTTGACACAACCCTCTATCCGCCCTACTATTACCTTTCTGAAGTGCTGTTTTAGGATAGTTTAATGCCCAGCCATAATTTAGCAAGCATAAAGATAGATGATTTGGAAATAATCGGCTATTCGGTCGCGGGCGAAGAGACCGTCGTTGCGGTGCCGCAGCTGGATGTCTGCTTCGATGTCGGCAAAGCACCCGACCAGATTATTCCCATAAACCATATTCTGCTCACGCACGGTCATATGGACCACGCCGCAGGTATCGCATATTATCTGTCGCAGCGAAACTTTTGCGGCATATCCCCCGGAACAATTTTAGCTCCAAAAAATTTATTAGGGCCGATTAGAGATATATTCGACGCTTGGTCCCGCCTGGACGGAAATAAAGTGCCCGGCAAGCTCATCGGCGTAAAATCCGGCGACGAATACCAGATAAAGCCCAATCTCATTACGAGGGTATTCCCGACAAAGCACAGCAAAGGCTCTGTCGGCTACAGCGTAATTGAGAAGCGAAAAAAGTTAAAAACCGAATACGTCGGCCTAACAGGTCCACAAATCGTCAAGCTAAAAAAACAGGGCGTGGAAATCGACTATCCCCTCGAAATTCCGATTGTTACTTACCTCGGCGATACACAGTACGTTGACTTTTCGCAGTTAAAATATATTGCCGAAAGTAGAATTCTAATCGCCGAGTGCACATTCTACGAAGGCGGGCATTCCGGCCGGGCCGAGGCCGGTAGACATATGCACATCGACGAATTTGCAGACCTGCTGGGAAAATTAAAAAACGAGCACATTATAGTAACACACATAACCCAGCGAACTCCTATGCGAGATATCCGCAAGATATTAAAAGATGCCCTGCCAAAAAAAATATACGACAAAATCACCCTTCTTATGACCAAAAGAACAAGATAGACTCATTCACTTCGGCACATTACAACAAACTATATTGCCTTGATTTTTGTTTCAAATCCGTTGACTTTCTCAACGGGGCCGTTTATTCTTCAATAGTAGTGAGATAAACCTTTGTCAACCTTCAGCGAAGAAAAGTTTTGTCATTCCTGTGAAAACAGGAATCCAGTTCTTTTTCAAAGCATAGATTTGGTATAAAATGCTCAATTACAATATTCGATTAGGCCGTTGTTAGGCTCTTATAAGGCATAAAGGTTCTTATACCAAAACCACATAATCCATAGTTAGTTTCTTAAAATGAGAAGATATATCATAATGTTCAGATTACATTCGGTCGTTTTTACCTTAAGTTTCCTCTGTTGCCTGTTCATTATTTCAGGTTGTCAAAAGAAGCCGGGCGGTGCAGATGCCAGCCCCTCACCGGACAATTTGGCTACAGCAGCGTGGAAAACCCATATTCAATATATCAAGGCTGTCAATTCGGGCGCACAGGAGCCATCAGAGGAGATTCCCGAAAAATACTGGACCGATGAGATTCAAAGGCTTAAACCCATCAAGGTTTATACTCATCGAGTTAACATTGTTGTGGTTCAGAAAGCCTCGGCCAACAGAGAAGAGGGAACGTACATCTACATACCCATATCATCCTACCTGCCACAGAGCGGAGATGATGGCTTCACGTTCACAGATATCGGAAACAGCGTGTATGATTTCAAAAGAGTCATAGAAAACTAACCGGCGGATGCACCCGTCTGCCCGCGGCGAGCCGGGAATGCTCCAGCCGGTGTTCCTTATCGTTATTACCAAATCCGTTATATGAAATAATTACGTTGCAGGCCGGGAGTCGGTCAGGCAAAGGTCCACAAGCTCGTCGATTACCGCTGTGCCGGCGCACATCACCTTATCGGCCCCGCCCCAGTATAATTTCAATGTTCCATCGTCTTCAGGCACAGCGCCGCAGGCAAAGACTACATTGTGTACATAGCCGACCACTTCCCAGGGGTCTTCGGGTTGTAATATCCAGCGGTCGCCAACACCGAGAACCTCAGCCGGGTCGTCGAGCTTGTGCAAAGCGACGCCGAGTCGATATACGTGGCCGTCCATGGTGGGAAAGACACCGTGATAAATATTCAGCCAGCCTTTATCGGTGCGAATCGGCGGAGCGCCGGGGCCGATTTTCATCTGGTCCCAGTGGTAAGGTGCAGGTTTCATTACCAGTCTCGAATCGCCCCAGTGACGCAGGTCAGGCGAGTAGCTTATCCAGATTGACCAAGGACTGATTTCCGAATGAGGCCGGTCGAGTCTGACATATCTGCCGTTGATTTTTTCGGGGAAAAGCACGGTATTTCGGTAATCGGCCTGCGTAATAAATACCACTCGTTCGACCGATTTGAAATCGGCTGTTTTAGCCAGGCCGATACGAACCCCGTGCGCCGAATATGCACTATAGGTTATGTAATAGCCTCCTTCCAGAAATGTAATGCGCGGGTCTTCGACGCCGAACTCCTCATACTCACAAAACACCGGCTCTTTACTCGGCACCATAAAAGGCTCCGGCCCCGCCTTAAAATTGAAACCATCCCCGCTTTCCGCTATCCCGATTATGGACCTGCCGGTATCGAGGTGCGAGCGAAACAGCATTATATATCGGCCGTCAAATTTCGTAACGCCGGCGTTGTGAACCGTCTGAACCGGATAGGGAATATCGTCCTTTGTCAGGATGGGATTATTTTCATAACGAGTTATCAGCTTCTCTCTCATTTTTCAAGTTCCTATGCAAATGCATTATATAGCAAAATCCTAATCTTACCGTGTTAGGATGTATTCGGCCAAGTCGGCAATTTCTTTTTCGCTGAGGTTCGAGGTCTCACCGTGCCGGTCGTCTTCGTTGAACTTTGTCAAAACTTCTTTGATTGTCACTGCCCTTCCGTCATGAAGATATGGGGCAGTTCGCCATACTTCCACGAGCGTAGGTGTGTCAAACTCCGTATAGTCTTCTTCGTCCGTACTCGTGCCGACGTTGTATTTAGCCATGTTGGTATAAAGCGGCCCCGAATGACACAGCGCGCAGCCCGCCTTATTGAAGAGCTTTTCACCGTTCTGAGCCGCCTTGCTCAGCTTGCCGCTGACAAGATAAGGACTGGCAATGGGCTTAAGAGACTTCAGGTACTCATCGATATACTGGGCTTTCCTCTCGGTAGTTTCTGCAAACTGGATATAGCGAATGCCGCTGCGGACCGCAACTTCGGCATTTGCCCGAACGCCGGTAATCATCGCAGGCGGAGTCTGATGTGCCAGGAGCAGACTCTTGGTATTCTTCGGATTGGCTACTCCATCGTTTAGCAGGTCCCAGTTCAGCGCACTTGCACGTCCATCGCCGGTATGGCAGCTTGTACAGCTATTCCACTTCTGGAAGGAAAGCGAAGCATCGTTGAATAGGACCTCGCCCTTGCGAGCCATTGTCGCTTCTGTGGTTTTACCGAGCGGTATCGATTTGGCCCCGGCCCGGGCATCGGGGTCGATATCGACTACGCCGATACTGTCTGTGAAATACTCTGTTATATACACCTTTGTATCGATGACAGCGAGGCCGCGGGGCCCGATACCGGCCAGTTTCAATCTGCGACGAATGCCGGCAAGAAATGTAAGGTCGTTCGGTATATCATCTGCAGAATACGAGGCATCGGAAAACTTCCTGCCGGCTCTTGAATGGATTTCAGACGTGACGCTTCTTGCCGTCTGGGCCGGGAGCAACCGCGAACGGAGCCCTTCGCGATCAATTACGCTCAACTCATATGTGCCGGCATGGGTAATCAGGATGTTCTTGCCGTCGGCCGTACAGGCAACGCCATAGGGATTGGCCGCACCGAGGTCAACATCATCAAGCAGTACGGTATTGACGAACTTGCGCCCCGGCACATCGATGATGGTCATCGCATTTGTGTTTATCCAGCCCTTTTCAAGGTATGTCACCGGAAACTGATAACGGGCAAGCACATGCGTAACGTAAGCGTTTCTGCCGGCCGGCGAGATGGTTATCCCGCGAAGATTCACGCTGCCGTTGGGTAGCTCGATATTCTTAATAACCTTTTTCGCAGCCGTGTCAATTACCGAAACAACCGAAGCAACATAATCGGCGTTGGCGGCGCTGGCCGGAAGATGATTGGCAACAAACAGGAATTTGCCGTCCGACGTAAGCGCGGCGGCAACCGGCTCACGCGCCACGGCAATCGCAGCAACCTGTTTTTTGGAACCAAGGTCGATGACACCGACGTTGTTGTTGAACTGATTGCAGACATAAAGTGTTTTGCCGTCCGGGCTTCCAACAACCGCAACAGGTGTATGGCCCACGGAGATACTCTCAGCCACCCTGCCCTTGCAAACGTCAATTACCTGCACCCTACCTTCAGGCACCGCAGAGGTCACATAAAGCTCGCTCCCGTCGGCAGAAATCGCAAGACCGACTGGATTCTCCCCAACGGATATCTCCTTGATAACCCTGCCGGATGCGATATCAAAAACCGCAACCTGACCGGCAGTGGCCTCGGCAACATAAAGCACCTTCCCATCGCCACCGGCAACAACAGAAATCGGAGATAGATAATCTCCCGCCTTCGCGAGGCAATGGCCACCCAAAAGAACAATTAGTATCAGCAACACACAAGCCGGCACTGAAAATTTTACACTGTATTGTCTCATTATATCGCATAGACAATTGTTTCAATTTTTTCCTTCTCTGCGGAATATTTCCTCATAGACTTTTTCGTAGCCCTCCACCATCTTATCGATAGTGAAATTCTCTTCTACTCGCTGCCGGCACTTTTTGCGGTCTATCTGCTCGATTTTGCCGACGGCCTCCACCGCTTCATCGACATCATTGACAAGATAGCCGGTCTGCTTATCCGCGATAACCTCGCGGCAGGAGCCTAAATCCATTGCGATAACCGGCACGCCTGCCGCATTGGATTCGGCCATTACCAGGCCGAACCGCTCGGGAATAAGATTAAGATGAATAATCGCGTATGATTCTTTAAGGAGCGCATCACGCTGCACAGGATTAACGGGGCCTATGTATTGAATTGAAGAATTGTTTAAATGCGGCTTGAGGAGATTATCGAAATAGGTCTGGTCCTGAATTATGCCTGCTATTATCAAATCCATACCGCATTTTTTTGCTACCTCAATGGCAAGATGTGTCCCCTTATCGTTGTGTATTCGTCCATAATGGACAAGCTTGTCCCCTGGCGTTTCTCTAAAGGTAAGGTTGGAAAGGTCAATCCCGTTGTAAACAGTTGCCAGATAAGGCAATTCGGGGTCTCTGTCGGAATCACTGATGGAAGTATAGTAGGCATCTTTATGCTCGTGATAAACACGAAGTATATCCGGGTCGGAAAATCCGTGTATGGTGGTCAGCATTGGTGTCTTTATAAACGGAAGGTAGGTCAAAGGCAGATAATCGAAATTGTTATGAATCAGGTCAAACTCATCCGCCCGCTCCATCACCTTGGAAATGTGCAGACACGTGGAGACCAGCGGTATTTGCGTTTTATCTTCTTCATAACCTCTTTCAACCCAGCCTTCAAGTTTCGCGCTTGTTACAGATTCTTTCGTGGCAAACAACGTTACGTTTTTCCACCCGCGAGCCACCAGTCCTTCTGTAATATTGCTGGCAACAGTTTCCCAGGCACCATAGGCCCTCGGCGGCGTTCGCCAGGCCACCGGCGCCAAAACAGCTATCCGCTTGTTCTTAATATCCATCTTACTCATATCTCGTCAATGCATTACTCATCAACTCATCTGCGCATTTACTCATCTACGCATTCACACATTTACGCATCTACGCTTTTCTCACTTCTTCCTCTATTCTCTCGATATGTCCCCTGCCCAGACCTCTTACTTCACAGCCGAGTTCCAAATACCGACGGATTTTCTCGTCGTCCAGTATCCCGAAGCAATCAATCACACCCAACGGCCCACCCGCCCACTCTACTATTTGTTCAGAGTCAAGCTCCAGATAAGGTTCATGCGGCACCGCTAATATCACTGCCAAGGCACCCTTAAGTGCAGCAGCAAGGTCCTGCTGAACCCGAAGATTGACTAATTTATCCTGGTTCTGGAAAAACCTCGCTCGTGAGTGTCCCGGGGCCGGATAAGTATCCTGCTGTTCCAGCTCGTACCAATGTTCAAGATACGGGTCATGCACCCTCATCTCGGCACCCATCTCGGTCAGCTTTCGAACGACTATCTCTGAGCCGCTGTATCGGCTGTCACCGACGTCCTGCCGATAACTTGCCCCGCATAGAAGCACGGCCGCACCGCCTACCTGCCGACCCATATTCTCAAGGGCCTCTTTTGTTAATGTCGCTACATGCAGGCCGCGCGTGTCGTTGATGTCGATGGCCGTCGTTGTTATCCTGAATATATCGTCATCGAATCCGAGAATATGCTTATACGCCCAGTATCCGAGTCCACCGTCCTTTGGCAGGCAGTATCCGCCGATGCCCGGACCTGGAAATATGATATTGCTGTGAGTGGGCCGGACCTTAATCGCCTTGACGACCTTAATCAGGTCCACGCCGTTGCGCTCCGCGAACAGACTCCACTCATCAAGAAACGCCAGTATCGTCGCCCGAAAAGAATTCTCGACGATTTTCGTAGTCTCCGACTCAATGGGGCGGTCCATAACTGTCAGCGGAAATTCCTCGGTGTTCAGCACTTCTTTGAGGAACTTCTCGACACGTTTCCTTGCCTTGTCATTACAGCCGGAGCAGACCCGCCAGAAATCCCGTATTGACGAAACATATTGCCTGCCGGGCATAACCCGCTCGAAGCTGTGTGCCAGCAGCGGTTCAGTTTCTATACCGCGCTCGGCAAAGGCTTTTTTCATAATCGGCCAGGCAACAAGCTCTGTTGTGCCCGGCGCCACCGTCGTTTCAATCAGGGTCAGGCTATTCGGCGGGACTTTCCCGCCGATGGTTTTTATTGTCGCTTCCAGCGCGCTCATTTCCACCTCTCCGGTTCGCATATTTCCGAGGTCATTTTTCGTATAATCGCACTGGACATCCACAACTACACAGTCCGCTAACTTGAGGCAGTCACTGTTGTAGGTGGCGACGAGCGTTTTTTTCTCGAGCACGCAGCGGGCAATCATCGGCTCGACCTCGGGGTCTTCGGCCTTGACCGGTGATATGCCTCGACTAAGCAGAGGAACTTTCCAGTAGCTGCGGACGCTCGGCCGTTGACACCCGATGACGAGCTTGCCTGCCTCGCCGCTTTCTTTATCAACGGAATCGGCAATGATAGCTGCCATAACCGCGCCTACAAAGCCGAGGCCCATTACCACAACGATTTCTTTGTCCTCGTTGCGTGCCGCTTCCACCAGCGATTCAATACGTTTGAACTCGGCGGCGTACTGGTCCTCTCCAGGAATATCAAATCTTTCACCTGCAGGACTTACTGAATAGTCACCCATTTCAAGTATCCCTTCTGATAGTTTCTGTTCATATCTAATATTCTATATTGCGTATTTGCATTTGCGCTATATCGCACACAGACGCTCGGCTTCGAGCGAGACGAAGGCACGCACGACGAACTGTCGCCGGAAGTTTACCAATAATTTCTCACTTATCAAGTTTTTTCTCCGTACTTGCTGACCGGCCATTTTTCATCTTACTGTAATCTAAACGTGGTTTCCTCTTGCATTACGAGCACGTAAATGATAGAATATTTTTAATACTACAGCGCAATGTAATCGCGAAAATCCGTTTTTTTATTAAAATCCGAAGCACCAAAGGGTAAGTGGTTAATTAGTGTGTGGCGAGTAAAGTATGGCAAATTAACCAATTAACCACTCACCAATTAACCATCTTGGTATTTCCTAAACCGGCTCTTCCGTTGGGCTCCGAGGGTGAAGAATGAAAAAAATCCGCTTGTTAATCTCAGTACTTATTTCTTTAGTTTTCACTTTCGGTGGTTTAGCTTTTCCCCAGGAAACATCGTTCGAATATCCATATTATCTGCTCGATGTATATAATCCTGACGAGGACTGTTGGTATGGTATGGATATCGACGGCCGCTGGCCGGTGCCGGTAATCCCGCAAGAATTGCTTGTCGGTCAGCCGCCGTCAGATCTCTCCGGCGTCACAATACCCACAGACCACTGGATCGAGTTGAAGTTTCGCGGCAAAATCGTCGATGGCCCGGGCGATGATATATTCCTAATTGAACAGGATGCAGTTGACGAACAAGCCCTCGTTTTCATCACGGATGGTTCCGACCGGGAGTATCTGCTCGGCTACGCTCTGGTTCCGGACGTCGGCTTCTACGAACAAACCGAAATCGGCTTCGACATCGCCGGTATTTCACTGCCCTTTGTACCATCTACAATACGTATCCTTGGATTAGACCTTAGAGGAGGCTCGCCAGGCTTTGATTTAGCTAACGTACGTGCTCGGATTAACGCTGATTGCGGCTATACCGCCTGTAATCCAAGCCCCCCCGATGGTGCCAAAAATGTCCCCATAGATACCGTCCTGAAATGGTCGCCCGGACGTTCAGCAGAAAAACACATTGTCTATTTCGGAACCGCCCTTACTGATGTGGACGAAAGTGCAGCCCCCGTCAATATTCCGCCACAGCCGCAGGATGTCAACAGCTTCACCCCCCCTGCCCTTGAACTAAGCAAAACTTATTATTGGCGAATCGACGAGCTCGATGATGCAGACCTCAGCAGCCCCTGGATGGGCGATATCTGGAAATTCACGACAGCCGATTATCTTGTAGTGGACAATTTTGAGTCCTATTACAGACCTACACTTTACGATAAATGGACACAAATCGACCAGGCGTACATCTACCTGTCAAAAATTCCAGAGCCCGTTTACAAATGCCGGCAGTCCATGGCATTTCGCTACTACTACGACCCAATTTTTTACTCCGAGGCCGCCTATACATTCAGCTCTCCGCAGGATTGGGCCTCAGCCGGAGTCAAGTCGCTGGAGCTGTTCTTCTATGGCCAGGAAGATAATGAGGTCAAGGGGCAGATGTATATTGCTCTAAGTGACGGCGATGCCAACGCCCTCGTGCCATACGCCGGCGATGCCAACGACCTCAGAAGTGAAACCTGGCAGCCCTGGAGAATCGACCTGCAAAAACTCGACCTGAACTTCAGTAACATCGAAAGCATCTCTATCGGTTTTCGCAACCACCCACCCGAATCACCGGGTCTTGGTATCGGCACCGTATTCTTCGATGATATCAGGCTGTATCCATCCAGATGCCTTCAGGAGAACAGGCCTGATGCCGATTTCGACGGCGACTGTGCCGTTGACTTTCAGGACCTTCAGGAACTGGCATACAACTGGCTCGATAAAGGATACAATATTTATCCCGCAGCAGCCCCTAAAGCTCCGGTCGCCTGGTACAAGTTTGACGGCAACGCCGACGACAGCGCCGGGGCCGCCCACGGCCAGATACACGGCCACCCAACCTTTGTCGAGGGCATGTACGGTCGGGCCATCAGCTTCGATGGATACAGAGACTCTGTCGAGATAACCGGTGCCGCCAATCTATTTCCAAAGATCAGAACGGGAATTACAATTGCATTCTGGCAATATGGCACAGACTCAATCCATCACACCGACACGCTCTGCTGCTCAGATTATGTCTATAATGTTAAGGACCCCACCATAGCCATCAACCTCGGCTGCTGGAATTCTCCGGGTAAATATAACTGGGATTGCGGCTACCCTTGGTCTTTCGACAGCCGTCTAAGCGGCAAGCACAAATACAAAACCGAATGGTCGGGCAGATGGAACCATTGGGCCTTCACAAAAGACCTCTTAAGCGGGATGATGCAGATATATCTTAACGGCCTTCTCTACGACAGCCGTTTAGGTGCACGCTCTTCAATATCGAGTATAACGTCGTTTGAAATAGGCTCCGGATGGTACGGCGGCTATGATGGCCTAATCGACGATTTTCGTATTTATGACTATGCCCTCTCACAAGCCGAGATTGTTTATGCCGCTACCAACGGCACCGGCATCTTCGACCTGCCGCTTCTCTTGCCCGCCGATTTGAACAGCGACAACCGCATTGACTTCAAGGACCTCGCCCTCCTCGCCGACGACTGGCTCGAAAACCACCTCTGGCCATAACAGGCAGCCTGTACTTCTTCATTCGATATTCCTTATTCGTTATTCGATATTCTCCGCTTGTCCGTCCTCTGTCTTCTGTTTTCTTTTCTTTTTTTCCCTTGCTTTTCCCGAAAATACACCTATACTTCTAACAAAGCGTCGCGGTATATGAATAAGGTGAGCTCGGCTTGGCTGAAGTCGTCGAAGTCCGCACACCCCAAGCACCTTGATTCAAGCTTCACGAGATACCAGATAAGAATAATGTCCGCCACGTCTTGTTGTTAG
>JABAOH010009340.1_pt5 | contig 23857 bp, 21 predicted proteins | sample 7062181 | NCBI WGS metagenome assembly JABAOH01 (sample SAMN14538630, study PRJNA623070) | marine sediment metagenome | biome: marine biome [ENVO:00000428]; feature: marine pelagic biome [ENVO:01000023]; material: deep marine sediment [ENVO:00002113]; isolation source: pool of 5 deep marine... | reverse complement strand
CATGTCCAGTAGGCGGAGTTCCAGAAATAGCACCCAAAGAATTAGTTATTTATGCGAAACCTAGAAATGTAGAAAGTTTGGAAAAATCTTTAGAAAAAGCAGTGTTTAAAACAACTGAAAAAGAAAGGGAAAAGATAGGGAAAAAGGCAAGAAAACATATTGAAAAGAATTTCACATGGGAAAAAACTGTAAACAAAATTTTAAAAGTTTATAAAAATGTTCTTAAAAATTTATAACAATTTGAATATCCAATTATTTTGATTTGAAAATACATTATCAAAATGTTCTGTATCTGTTGATACAACATTGGCAAAATTATATGTAAAAACACCCCAGAGGTTAGACTCAGGAATAACATAATCCTGAGCCATAGTATTTCTCCAGATAAGAATATAAGATATATTATATTGTTTCAATATATTGTAAATAAAAGTGCCATTGTTAGTTGTCATCATTTCTGGGAACCCTTTTATATTACTCCATATGCTATCTCTTTCTCCATAATATTTAAGACTCCCCCAATAGGTTGTAAAAATAAGTGCATCTTCTGGTGTATTTTTTTTAACCCATGTTAAAGCTTCTACATAATCGTCGGGATAACGTTGTGAACTAGCCGTTGCTTGCACAACCGTGACGCTTGACCAAACACTAAATAATAAAATCGGTAAAATTATTAATAACAGCCATTTATTCCATTCTTTCATCTTCCATAAGAAAAAGCCTCCTAACAACACAACCTGCGGAAAAATTATGGAAAAGTATCTTGTTTCAAGTCGAATGAAACCTATATAATAAATAAAATTAAAAGAAAGTACAAAAATTATAATGAACAAAAATAATAACAACAATAGATTGCTCTCTTTTTTATTTTCTTTCCAATTCAATAACAACCAAGAGAAACCAAACAGAGAAAGGGCAAAAACTAACCAACCAAATGTTGAAGTGTAAGTCTGTAGAGATGGCCTAACAGGTGAAACAAGTTTAAACAGTTCTATTAACCATCCGGAATCAAATTTTTCCAAAACATAGGGCTTAAAAAGGGAATTCAAACCTTGGACATATGGATAATTATAAAGTGTTAGGTTCCTTACTACAAACGGCGTTATTGTTAATGCAAATGTTATTAAAGTTAAAATAGCAATTTTTAGATAATTTTTGTTTTTTCTGTAGAAAAAAAGGAAAAGCATATATAAAATTAATATGCCAACAAAAAGCAAAGCACTAGACTTTGTGTAGAAAGCTATACCAAGAATTATTCCTGTAAAAAGTGCCTTTTTTAGACTATCTAATGTTAGAAATAAATAAACTGATAATACAGAAAAGAATGCAATTGGAATCTCAATATATGCTATCATCATAAAGTGCACAAACATGGAAATGGAAAACAACAAAATGGCAGAAAATAACCCATAAAGAATATTAAATTTTTTGCCAATAAGATAAACTACAACTAAGGTTAAAAAACCGAAAAGTGCACTAATAAACTTTGTTATTCCTAACAGTGGCCCGCCTATTAAAAAGAAAAAAGAATATAACAACGGCATAAAAATAGCCTGAGGAACTACTGGCACGCCTGTTACATCAAAAATGTCAAATTTACCTTGGAAGAAGTCTTTTGCTAAAGAATAATAATATGCTTCATCTTCTCCTAGCATATTTGTTCCAAAAGATAGATACATGTAGTAAAAACTTAAAATAACTAAGAAAACAACAAATATAATCTCTAGTCTTTTTTCAGAAATCATATAACCACTATATAAGTTTAAATATTTAAAAAGGTTTTAAATCTTTATCTCTATTTTTAAAATATTAAGATAAAATACAATATGAGTGGTTTTGTGAAGATTGCTCTAATAAATCCGGCTATGAGAACTAGTTTTCCTCAACCGCCTTTAGGTCTTGCTTTTATTGCAGCAGTTTTAGAGAAAGAGGGTCATAAAGTTAAAATAATAGATGCACAGGCTTTAGGTATTGATGAGGATAAGACTGCTAGAAAAGCAGCTAAATTTGATATTGTTGGTATAACATCAATGACTCCTACATTCAATTCTGCTGTAAGAACAGCAAAAACTATTAAAAAAATCAATAAATCTTGTTTCATTATAATGGGTGGACCACATTCAACAGTTCTTCCACAAAAAACATTAAAAGATATTAAAGAAGTTGATGCTGTTGTATTTGGTGAAGGCGAAAAAACAATTGCTGAACTAGTAAAATCAATAGAAATAAAAAGAAGTCTTAGTAGAGTAGCAGGAATATGTTATAGAAGCAAAGGCAAAATAAAAACAAACAAACCTAGACCTCCAATTAAAGATCTAGATAGTTTGCCTATGCCTGCTTATCATCTTCTTCCAATTAAAAAATATAGGCCGTTTCCACCACATGGCAAAAAATTGCCTTATATGGCAATGATGACTAGCAGGGGTTGTCCTTATAGATGTACATTTTGTTTTAAATCTATTTTTGGAAGAAAATACATTACGCAAAGTGCTGAGAGAATAGTGAATGAAATTAAGTATCTTATAGAAAAATTGGGAATAAGAGAATTGTTATTTTATGATGATAGTTTTACAATAAACAGAGAAAGAACAATCAAACTTTGTAATGAGTTTATAAAAAATGATATAAGAATACTTTGGAGTTGTGAAACCAGAGTAAATCATGTTGACAAAGAGCTCTTAGAAAAAATGAAGGAGGCTGGCTGTTATATAATATCTTACGGAGTTGAAAGTGGAGACCAAAAGATTCTTAACAACCTTAAAAAAGATATAACCATAGAGCAGGCTAGAAACGCATTCATATTAACAAGAAAAGCAGGTATCTTAACTGTTGCCTATTTTATGATCGGTTCACCAGGTGATACAAGAAGAACAGTCAGAAAAACAATTAATTTTGCAAAGGAAATAGATGCTGATTTTGCTCAGTTTTCTATTTGCACACCTTTCCCAGGATCAGAATTATATGATAACCTTATTAGAAGAGGCATAAAAATCGAAGATTGGGACAAGGCTAGTTATGTGACTAGCAAAACAAAAAGTAAACCTATTATTTTAACTGATTATTTGAATGAAAGAGAAGTTAAAGGTTTTTATTCAATTGCTTATAAAGAATTTTATTTCAGACCTAGGTATTTATTAAAGACAATAGCACGTATGAAATCAATAGGTGATATAAAGGTTAATTTAAATGGTTTGAAAATGTTATTGGATATGATGAGATGATATTATGAAAGTGTCTGTGATAATACCTGCATACAATGCTGAAAAAACAATAGCTAAAACTATAAAATCTGTTTTAAATCAAAACATTAGAATAAATGAAATTATTGTTGTTGATGATGGTTCTACTGATAAGACTTATGAGATTGCAAAAAGGTTCAGAAGAATCAAAGTTTTTAAAAAGAAAAATGGTGGTGAATCTTCTGCATTGAATGTTGGTATAAAACACGCTAAAGGCGATTTTATAGCAATAGCCGAGTCTGATGTTATAATCCCTAAAAATTGGGCTAAAAAATTAATGGTTGAATTTAAAGATCCTGATGTTTGGGGTGTTGGTGGAATTTTAAAAACTGCTAACACGAAAAAACTTCTTGCAAGATTAACTGGTTATGAACATGAATGGAGATACACAAAGCAAAAAAGTAAATATGTGAATCATATAACATCCGCGAATCTGATATATAGAAAGAAAGTATTCAAGAAACTTGGTTTGTTTGATGAAACTTTAATAAATTCTTGTTTGGATGCTGATATAAATAATAAAATAACAGCGTTTGGTAAAAAATTGGTTTTAAGAAAGGATGTTGCAGTAAAGCACTTTTGGTATGATGATATGAAGTCTTATATCAAAAGACATTGGGCCTATGGTTATTTCAGACCAAGATTAAAAAATTCCAATCTTTATCAAACAGACAAATTAATGATGTTTGAAGTTTCATTAACTCTGATTTTCATTTTTTCATTACTACTTATACCCATAACAACATTGGTAGCTACTACTTTATTTATTGTTTTAATCATTATACAAATGCCATTAACAATAAGAATATCTGTTTTGGAGGATGATATATCTTTCTTATTATTTCCTTTTTTGGCTATCTTAAGAGATACAATAAGTGCAATAGGATATTTGAAAGGAACAATTGATATGAGGAAGAAATCATGATAAAAGAAGCTGTTAATAGGGTAGTATACAAAGTGCCTAAGGCCCCTTCTACTGTACAGTTTGAAGTAACAAACAGATGCAATCTTAATTGTAAAATGTGTCCAAGAAAATACTTGAATGTTGAATACAAAGATATGAAATTTAGTGACTTTAAAAAAACTGTTGACAATCTAGCTAAAAATATGAAGGAAATAGTTCTTACAGGTTGGGGAGAACCATTGGTTCATCCTAAACTTATAGATATGATTAAATATTGTAAGAAAAAGAGATTTAAAGTTAGATTAACAACCAATGGTTTGTTATTAAATAAGAAAATGCAAGAAAAAATAATAAAAAGTGGTTTGGATAAAATAGTTTTTTCTATTGATAGTATTGAAGAAAATGTATTAGCTCATTGGAACGTTTCTGTTTTAGATAATATAGAACAACTATTAAAATTAAAAGGTAAGAAAAAACCAGAAATTGTTTTACAAACAACCTTACATAAAAATAGAGAAAGAGATGTTTACGATGTAATTAGATATGCTGCAGAAAAAGGTGTTAAATACGTAAATCTAGCAAGGCTAGACATNNTTAAAAGGCCCACGATAAACGAAGAAAAAAAGATCTTTAGAAAGGCTGAAGCACTAGGCAATAAACTTGGTGTTCAAGTAGATTTTGTTCCACTTGCTCTTTTCTATGGTCTTAATAGAAAACTATATAAATTATTTAGAAAAAGTCTTCACAGGTTTGGTAAATTTTGTCCCAAAACCTTTGATTATTGTTATGTAAATTTCAAAGGATTTGTAACTCCCTGTTGTAATCTACCTCACCTAAAAATTGGTGATTTGAAAACTGAAAAGATTAAAAAAATTTGGAACAACAATGAATTTATGCTATTTAGAAAAAACCAGAAAAAAATATGTGCTGGTTGTGATGTTTTAGAAATAAAGTGATAATGTGAAAATATTACTCCTAATACCACCATCTGAAAAGAAAGTTGTAGAAAGAATTTTCGGCTGTAGTTATCAATTATATTCACAACCAGAACTACCAATGTTATATCTAGCATCAATGGTTCCGAGCCATGATATAGAATTTAAAGATTTTACCATAGAAAAAGAAGACATCAAAGAATTTATCAAAAAATCTGATTTTGATGTTTTTGTGTTTCATAGTGTTTTACTCTCTAGAAAATTAGATGTGAAAATTGCAAAAATAATAAGAAAGCTAAGGAAAAATGCATTTATAATATTCTTTGGTCCAGAACCAACAAGAACTCCAAAAGAGTTTATACTAGATAAAAATTGTTTTGTGGTTAGAGGAGAGGCTGAAATAATATTTAGAAATTTGATAGAAGCATTAGATAAAAAAGGCAATCTAAACAAAATAAAAGGATTATCATACAAAAAAGGTAAGAAGATAATCAATAATAAATCATTCGGTATTATTGAAGATATAGATGTTATACCATTTCCTAATAGGAAGCTTATTGAAAAGTATAAGAATGAATTTTATAATCCTAAGTTAAGTAAAAAACCTTATACTGTAATTCTAACTAGCAGAGGTTGTGCTTTTAGATGTTATTTTTGTGTTCCAAATTCAATATCGTGGGCCAGGGAATTAGAGTGGAAAAAATATCATGATGGTAAAAAACCTCCAATTAAAATAAGAAGTGCAAAAGACATAATAAAAGAGTTTGAAGAAATTTCTAAACTTGGTTATAAAAGCATTTTTATAATGGATGATATGTTCCTTTGGGGCAAAAAAAGAATCAAAAAAATTCTCAATGGTATTAAAAAATTTAAAATAGAGTTTGGTATTTTATCTAGAGTAGATTTTATAGAAGAAGAAACAGCAAGATTACTTAAAAAAGCAGGATGCAAATTTGTGGCTCTTGGTGTAGAGTCTTTTAATCAAGAGGTTCTTGATTATGTTAAAAAAGACATAAAAGTAGAAAACATTTATAAATCGATCAAGATTTTGAAAAAAGTTGGTATAGAACCTGAGATAAACTTAATGTTTGGTACTTGTCCTCTAGAAACTAAAGAAGATGTAATGGAAAGTATAGAAAAGGCAATAAACTTGGGTGTAGATTATGTTCTTTTTTCAATTGCAACACCATTTCCTGGAACTGAACTGCAGAAAGTTGCTGAAAAGGAAAATTGGTTGATAAAAAACAAATATAAAAATCTGACAAAGAACTTAGATCCAGCAAGCAAAGCACTTATGAATCTTCCTAATTTAAGTTCAAAAGAGTTAGAAGAATTAGAAAAATATGCAAAAAGAAGATTTTACCTTAGGAGAAAAGTTATCATGGGTAAATTAAAAGAAATTAAAAATTTTGATGATTTTGTTAAGTTATTAAAAACTGCAAAAAAAATATTAAAATAACTATTTGAATGAATTATGTTGGGGTAAAATTATGATAAAAATTGCGTTAGTAAGTCCTGGAAAATTTAGTGGATATTTCGTAACACCATTTGGTTTAGGATACATAGCTTCATATGTAAGAAAACATGAAAAAGAAGCTAATTTTAAAATTATTGATGGGAATACAAATGATGATGTTGAACATGAATTAAAAAAGTTTAAACCTGATATGATAGGAATTGCGGCAACAACACCTGTATTACCTTTAGCATATGAGATAGCAAAATTTTGTAAAGAAAATTTTCCAGAAGTAACTTTAATAATAGGTGGTGCTCATGTTACAATTCTGCCAGAAAGAACATTAAAAGAAAGTCTATTTGATATAGCAGTCATTGGTGAGGGTGAAGAAACATTTAGGGATTTGGTAGATCTATACAAAAATGAAAGATTAAATCATAATAATTTGAAAAAAACTAAAGGAATTGCTTTTAAAAACAATGGAAAGATTATAATCACAGAAAAAAGACCATTTAAACGAAATATCGATGAAATACCATTCCCAGCTCGAGATCTAATGAATATTGAATTTTATAAAAAAGAGGGGATTTTTGGTAAATGGGGAGCACCAAGCTTAGGTCTAATCTCATCAAGAGGATGCCCTTACAAATGTTCATTCTGTGCTAATACACCACAACCATACCGATTTCATAGTGCAAATTATACTTTTTCTGAAATGGAAAATCTTGTTGAAAAGTATAAACTGAAAGGTCTTGCTTTTTTTGATGATACCTTCACAGCAAACAGACAAAGAGTTGTAGATTTGTGCCAAAAATTGATAGATTCAAAATTGAATGAAAAAATCATATGGTCATGCCTTTCTCGTGTAGACAGAGTAGATAAAGAATTACTACAATTAATGAAAAAGTCGGGTTGTGTATTAATTAAATTTGGATTTGAAAGTGGAAGCCCAAGAATTTTAAGTTTATTAAAGAAAAACACAACAACAGTTGAAATGAATAAGAGAGCTATACAATTAAGTAAAGAAGTTGGAATAAAAATTCTAGGTTATTTTATGATAGGTTCGCCTACAGAAACTTTGGATGATGTAAAAATGACAGAAAAATTTATTTTTGATAATCCTATTGATTACACAAACTTGTTTATAACAACACCTTACCCTGGAACAGAAATATGGGATTATTGTATTGAAAAAGGTATGATAACTGGGAACGAACCTTGGGACACTTTATTAGGGCATGATAATCCCAAGGCTTATGCATGCGATACTATTCCACGTGATTTAATCCTAAAAATACATAAAGAATTAAATTGGAGAATTATTCGAAGGAATTATTCAAAACTAGAGCTTCTTGTTAGAAGTTTGAGAGATTTACGAAGAACAAGTTTCTATTTGAAAGGTGGATTACTTTCATTAATTAAAAAAATAAGGTGATAATTATTAAACTCAGGCTTCTGAAATTTTTGATTTGTCCAAAATGTAAAAAAAAATTGACTTGTAAAATATTTAAAAAATATAATAATGAAGTTAAAGAAGGCCTTTTAATATGCAAAAAATGTTCTTCCCAATATCCTATTATAAACGGAATTCCACGCATTTTGCCTATAAAATACCAGAGAAATTTATTGAAGAAATATCCTGGTTTTTTTAAGAAATATAAAATATCAATAAATTTTAGTGAAAATGATAAACGAGATATTAAACAAAAAACATTAGAAAGTTTTAGTTGGGAATGGAAAACATTTTCTCAAATGTATAAAGAGTGGGAAAAAAATTTTTTATTTTATATAAATCCGAAAAAACCTGAGTTTTTTAAGAAAAAATTCGGATTAGATGTTGGTTGTGGTATGGGAAGGCATATATTTTATGCTACAAAATATGGGAGCGAAATGATTGGTGTTGATTTAAGTGAGTCTGTTGACGTAGCTGCTAAGATTAATAAAAATAATAAAGCGCATTTTATTCAAAGCGATATTTACAACTTACCATTAAAACCAAAAACATTTGATTTTATATATTCTTTTGGGGTGTTACATCATCTTCCTAAACCATATGAAGGTTTTAAAAAACTAACACCACTATTAAAGAAAGGTGGATCGATTTTTATATGGGTATATAAAAAAGATAAACTAGTTTGGTTATTACCGACATTTAAAAAAATAAGGAGTATCACTACTAGATTGCCTTATTATCTTCTATACCACATATCGTTTTTTTTATCAGTCATAGAGCGTGTATTTTTTAATTACCCTTATTTAATTCTTAAAAAAATACCAATAACAAGAAAGTTTGCAGAAAAAATTATTTTTAATTTTCATGCCAAGTACCCTCTACGAGTTTTACAAACTGATTGGTTTGATAATTTATCTGTACCAATTTATAATTGTTATACAAAAAATGAAATAAAAAGATGGTTTAAGAAACAGAATTTAAGGAAAATCGAAACACCGACAGATTGGCAGGGACATATGTCTGCAATAAAATAAAGGTAATAACATGAAGTCTGATTTAAAAGAAATAAAAGAATTTCATGAAAAAATAGCTAGATATTACGGTGATAGAGTAAGTAAAGAAATAATTAAATTAATAAAAAGATATATTAAGAGTCCTATTTTAGATAGTGGTGCTGGAAGTGGTGCATTAATCAATCTGTTATCTAATATGGGTTTTGAAGATGTCATTGGCATTGATATCGCACCAAAAAATAATGTTATTTACGGTGAAATCAGTAATTTGAAATTTGAAGATGAATCATTTAATACAGTTTTTTGTTGTGAAGTAATAGAACATTTACCACAAAGAATTTTAAACAAGTCATGTAAAGAACTTACTAGGGTTTTAAGAAAAGGTGGACATCTAATAGTCACAGCTCCTTACAAGGAAAAATTGGAATTATCAAAATGCCCACAATGTGGCAAGCATATGTGGGGACATGTGAGATCAATAAATAAAAGATATTTGAAAAAATTATTTCCAAAATTAAAATGTATAAAAATAATTATTGAACCATTGACATTTCTGAATTATTATGATAATTTCATTTTGAAGCCTTTCTTAAAATTTATAATAAAGAAATTAAGATACGAAAGAACGATAATTATGGTGCTAAAAAAATGAAAATTCTCCAAATAATACCTTATTTTTACCCAGCTTTAGCGTACGGTGGAAATGTTATAAGTTGTTATGAAACATGCAAACAACTAGCCAAAAAACATGATGTTACAGTTTTTACAACAAACATAATGAACGCAAATAACAAAATAAAAAAGAAAGAAGATAATATCAATAATATCAAAATAAAATATTTTAATAACCTTAGCGCATGGTTATCTTGGAATCATAGAATTTTTATTTCACCTGAATTAAGAGGGGCTATAAAAAATAATATCAAGAACTATGACATTGTTCATCTAAATACATATAGGGGTCTAGAAACTATTTTTGCTTGGAAATGTGCAAAAAAATATAAAATTCCCTATGTTACTTCACCTCGAGGCTCTATTTTAAGAATAATGAAAAAACAAAAATTAAAATATCTCTATGACATTCTTTGGGGTTATAATATCCTAAAGGATTCAAAAAAAATAATTGCACAAAGTTTAGTAGAAGCCAAACAATGCGAAACGATGAATGTGAAAAAGGGAAAAATTGAAATTATACCAAATGGTATTGATTTGTCAGAATTCAAAAAATTGCCGAAAAGAAAAAATTTTAGGAAAAAATATTCTATTGATAATGATGAAAAAATAATTCTTTTTTTAGGCCGAATTAATAAAATAAAGGGGTTAGACATCCTTGTTAAAGCATTTGCTAATTTGGAAAAAGAAGTAAATAATATACGACTTGTTATCATTGGACCTGATGATGGATATTTAAATGATTTGAAAAATCAAATAAATCTCTTGAACATAAGTGATAAAATTTTATTAACTGGCAGTCTTTTCGGAAAAGAAAAACTTGAAGCCTACGTTGATGCTGATATATATGTTTTACCTTCCATTTATGAAAACTTCCCAAATTCTGTTCTAGAAGCTTGTGCAATTGGTTTACCAATAGTAATGACAAATGCATGTGGTCTAACAAATGTTATTAATAACAAAGCAGGTTATGCTGTTCCTTACGATGACAGCCAATTACAGAGTACTATAAAAAGATTGCTTATTAATGATAAAATAAGAAAAAAATTTGGTAAGGCTGGAAAAAAAATTGCAAAAAAATTTACATGGGAAAGGAGTGGAAAACTGTTAGAAAATATTTATAAAAATATCTTAGGTTTTTAAATGAATTTTCCGAACTTGAAATTTAAATCAGGTAACCTCAGTGAAGAGGAATACATTGTCATGATAACAAATACCTTAAAGAAGAATATTAAAAGAGGAGCTAAAAAAACCACTGCTGTTCTTCTAAGTGGGGGAATAGATTCGAGTCTAATAGTTGCATTGCTTTCTGAGCTAAATATTTCCAAAATTAAAACCTTTACTATTGCTTATAAGGGAAGAAAAATCGATGAGTCAAAACACGCCAAAATGGTTTCTAAGATGTATCACACAGAACATTATGAAATTGAAATAAAACAAACTGCTGAAGAGGTTTTAAGAGAAATAATACCGTTTTGTGATAAAGTGGTTCCAGATGCCTCTTTGATACCAACTTATGTAGTATGTAGAGAAACTAAAAAACATGTGGATTACGCCTTTTGTGGAGATGGCGGAGATGATTATTTTGGTGGCTATGATTGGTATATAGTAAACAACTATAGTAAATATTTGCCGAGAACATTTAGAAAATTCATAGGAAAATTCATTCCAGATGGATTTTATAAAGATGCTTTATTAAACCCACAACCTTTAAATAAAATGCTAGAAAGAGATCAACAAATTTATTTAACTGAGCAATTGATTTTAAAATCTAAAGTAGCACAGAAAGCTAGTGGTTTAAAATTAATTTGCCCATTTTTATATAAAAATATGATTGAAATTTCTAAACAGATTCCAGATAATTTAAAAATAAGAAATTGGAAAAGTAAATACATACTAAGAAAAATAGCTGAGGGATACCTCCCAAAAGAACTAATATGGAGATGGAAAATGGGATTCAGATACACTATGGAAAACAAAGAATTTATAAATCTTATGGAGAAAATGTTATCAGAGAGAGATAAATATGTTTGATGTTATTATTACAGGCGGTTCTGGTTATATAGGATCCTCTCTTGCAGAATATTTTCTAAATAAAGGATTAAAAGTTAAAACTGTTGATATAAAACCACAAAATAAAGAATTAAAACAATTAGGAATTGAACACGCAATATGTGATATCACATCCATTAATGATGTATTAAAAAATGTTAAAAATACTGAAGTTATAATTCATTCTGCTATAATTCAAATACCCTTAATTAATGAAAAAAGAAAACTCGGTCATGATGTTAATATAATTGGTACTCAAAATGTATGTAAAGCAGTAGAAACTCTTAACATGAAAGGCATGATCTTAGCTGGCAGTTGGCATGTTTTTGGTGAAACTGGATTAGCTGGACTTGTGGGTGAGGGTTTTGGTTACAGACCTGATAGGGTTGAAGATAGGGCACGTCTTTATGCTCTTTGCAAAAATGGTCAAGAAATAATAACCAGGGTTTATAATGAGTTCTCAGATAAGATTTACGGAATAATTCGTATGGGTACGGTTTTAGGAGATAAAATGCCGGAAAAAACAGCTGCAAACATATTCATTAATCAAGCGCTCCAAGGAAAAGATCTAACGCCTTTTAAACACAGCATGCATAGGCCAATGAATTATGTAAGTATAAGAGATGTTCAAGAAGGTTTTTATCGTTTTGCTAAAAATATTTTGGATAATAAAATTGGTAAAAAAGATAATAGCCTTGAACACATAACCAATTTGGTTTATCCGGAACCAATGACAATACTTGAGCTTGCAAATACAATATGTGAAATAGTGAGAAGACATACAAAAGGTAAAATTCAACCAAGTGTAAAAATTGTTGACAAGGAATTACCTATCATTTTTGATAAAGATGATAAATACAAAGTTAAATTTGATATAAGCAAAGCGAAGGAATTCCTAGGTTTTGATAAATTAACACATCCAAAAGAAGAAATAGAAAATATTATAAAATTAAGAAGTAACAGATAAGTTTAAAAAATTTCTATAACATTTTTTATTATGAAAAGAGGAACTTTGGTATTACCAGCATACAATGAAGCTGAAAATATACCGCTATCATTAAAAAGAATAGAATCTGCAATCAATGAAGTTAGTAATAGATTAAATTTGGATATGTTGATTATAGATGATGGAAGCACTGATCAAACTTCAAGTCTATTAGATAATTATAAAAATAGATTTGAAAACAAAATAAGTATTATTCAACATAAAGTTAATAGGGGAGTAGTCTATTCTGTTAAAGAAGGTTATAGAATAGCCTTAGATAAGGATTATGATTATATTATAAAAACAGATTTGGACAGAGATTTTGACCAAAAAGAAGTTATAACGAGTTTCTGTGACCATTTACTAAGAGGTGTGCCTGCTGTTTTTGGTGTTAGATGGAGAGAAATAACAAGAGAAGAAAATCCACTAGAACATGAATTAAGAAGAGCAATAGTTGAAGAGGTAGAAAAAAGATTTAGTATTAAAGGACTGGATCNNTTAAAGGACTGGATCCACCTTCAGTTGGAAGTCAAGGATTTGAAAGAAAAACCTTGAACAAATTATTAGAAAACACCCATATAAAAAATTATGAAAAAAGATGGGGTTTAGATATGGTGGTCCCAATAATTACTAAAAAAATAGGAATACCCAACGTTATTTTAAAATTTGAAGGAAAATATGACCCCAAAAGAAGACCAAGAGATAAAGTTCTTTCTCAATACAGTATTTATTGGTCAAATATACAAGAATTATAACCAATCTAATAAACCATATTTGATAATTGCTAAGCTACATCAAATTTCCTTTTGATATTTTTACTTTTTCTTGATAACGAAATAAATTCTAGTACAAAGAATAGGGGATATGTCGGAAAAAAATTGATCTATTTTACTAATCAAAAAAGCAAGTGGTCGTATTGGTAATTCTAAAACAGTTTGAGAAAATGTGAGTCTTCCAATTTTTTTTATAATTTCTAAATCAGTATTTTGTTTTATAATAGTTTCAGCCTCTCCTGTTGAAATATGAACATCACGTTTTTTAAAAAAAGCTAAACTATTCTTATTAACAATATCAAATAACACTATACCTCCACTCTTTACAACACGACACAACTCATTTATAGCTTCTTTCTTATATTGATTGTTGCCAATGATGTTAATAACCCTTATTGCATATACGAAATCGAAAGAATTATCTGGAAACGATAGTTGAAAAATATCTTCATGTTGCACTTTAATATTGCCCTGTAAATCCAAATTTGAAATTTTTTCTTTCAATTTTCTCATTAAAGGAAAAGAAACATCTGTAGCTAAAACATTATAACCATATTTTGCTAATTCAATGGCGAGTCTACCAGTCCCAGTGCCGCATTCCAGTATTTTAACATTTTTTTCTTTAGGAACATTTTTTAGTAAAATACTCTTATCAATTTTATCAAATAATTTACCACCATAAGAAGTAAATCTTTTTTTATCATAAGTATTTGCGCATGTTTTTGCTGAATAAAGTCTTTTTGATGCGTATTTATCTTTTTTTCTTTCCTGTTTCAAGCTATTATAAAGATTTATATACTTAGTTAAAACTTTTTTTACACTGAAATTTTTATCAATAAAGCGATAAGCGTTCTCACCCATTTTTTTTGCTAAATCTGGGTTATTTTTTAATAAAATCATTTTTCTGGACAGGGCCTTGATATCTCTTTTAGGAACTACAAAGCCAGTTCGATTATTTTTCAAAACTTCTTTAATGCTTCCAACGTTTGTGGAAATAACTGGCTTTCGAGAAGCCATTGCATTTAAAACAACTATTGGTGGTTGGGCATATGAAAAAACAGAACGAAAAGGTAATACAACTACGTTGGTACTCTTAATTAATTTTATAATATCCTCATGAAATCCTTTGAATATAATATCCTCAGAAGCATAACGTTTTTTTAGTTTTTTGACCAAATACTTTCCTTCATATACATCCCATGGAATATCTGAAGCAACTATTAATTTACTTCCATTAGTTCTTCTCTGTACTTCCAAAAACGCCTTGATAGCGTCAAATGTTCCTCTCATCGAAGAAGTCCAACCGTAATAAAAATAAGTAAAAGTATTTCTTGTTTCAAATTTGTTTACTTTATTAAATCTGTCAAGATTTATCACTGGATTAACAACTACTATTTTACTTTGAGGGATGTTATAATCCTTTATTAGTGTTTCCTTTATAAAATGACATGAAACAACAATTTTATCTGGAATATTTAATACTTTTTTAATAAAATTTTTTGGTAAAATAAGACTGAATGGCCAAAAAGGCACTACAAAAAACCTTAACCAGATTGAAGGACCTGCATCAAGCAAATGTTTTATTTTTAATTTGGGAATATCTCTCATACAACAAACTGAAGGTACTGGTAATTTATTATCAAAAAGTTTAGCTAGAAAATAACAGGTAGTTAAATCATAAATTTGTATGATATCAAGATCATTAAAAATTGGTTCTAATGTTTTTCTAAGTTCTTTTTTTTTAAATAAAAAATCTCTTAAAGAATCAAATGCAAAAACAATTTTCAGGTTTTGAAATCCCTTTTGCTTAATTAAAGTCTCGTTGACAGCTCTCATCTTTTTAGGAAGTCTGTTAGTCACAATAATTACTTCATGTTTTTTTGCCATGAGTTGTTTAGCTAATTCGTAAACACCTACTGAATGGCCTGAAAGCAAAGATAATCTATTTCCAAACAAACATATTTTCATGCTAAAATAATTTAGTCATTAAATATAAATAGATTGTATCAAAATCCAAAACTAATTTAGTTTAACTCTTTCTTAAAACATTACAATTATAGTACAAACTTAATACAAACTGGTTTTTAATGAAAATTATAACAACCCCTCTAACGAATATTTAATAATAGCAAATCCAACCCTTATTCCTTGTTTGCTGGCACTCCAAAAGCTTTTTATTTTTGCCGGTTTTGTGATGGTAATAGGTACCTCAGTAAATTTATACCCATACCTCTTTGCTTTTATTGGAAGCTCAACAGAAAATCCCATTCCCTTATGTTCCAATTTAATTTTCCTGAATATTTTAACATTATAACCTCTAAAACCAGACTGAATGTCAGTTAATTTCAGGCCTGAAAATAAATATGCTTGATATGTTAATAACTTGATTGCAGTCATTCTTTTCCTTGAACCCCAACTTTTTCCTGAAATAAATCTAGAGCCAGAAACTACATCATAACCATGTTCTAGTACTTCAATAAACTTTGGTATATCGTCTGGGTTATGTTGCCCATCAGAATCTAGTGTTATAATATAATCTGCCTTTCTTTTTCTAGCTTCATTAATTCCATCTCTTAAGCTTTGGCCATAACCTTGATTTTTCTCATGTTTTATTAGTATTGCTCCAGCTTTTTTAGCAAGAACAAAGGTCTTATCAGTAGAACCATCATCTACAACAATAGCTCTACAGTATTTTTTAGTCTTTTTGACAATATTTTTTATTGACTTCTCTTCATTATAAGCTGGTATAACTGCAAATATCCTCATTAAAGATATTTAAATAAGTTAAAATTTAAATTTGAGATATAATTATGATAAAAAATAAAAAAATTTTGATTACTGGTGGAAGAGGATTTATAGGTAGTCACCTCTCAAAAGAACTGTCCAAAGATAATATTGTTAAAATATTTGATATTAAAGATGGAAAAGATATAAGAAAATTTGATCTTCTTAAACGAGAACTAAAAGATGTAGATTATGTTTTTCATTTAGCTGCTTTGGTTTCTGTAGAAGAGAGTATGAGAAAACCCATTGAGACTGTTGAAATAAACATTAATGGTGGCCTGAATTTATTAGAGGCTTCTATCAGGAATAATGTTAAAAAGATTATATTTTCGAGTTCTTCTGCTGTTTATGGTGATTTACCAGGAAGCCCAAAAAAAGAGAACGCTCCTTTAGAACCAAAATCTTCTTATGCAATATCAAAAATCATTTTTGAAAAACTCTTGAAACTATTTTTTGAGACACAAGGATTAAAAACAACATCTTTGAGGTATTTTAATGTATATGGTCCTGGACAAGATCCAAACTCTCAATATGCTGCTGTTATACCAATTTTTATTAAAAATGCCTTAAAGAATAATGACTTAACGATTTATGGTGATGGAAACCAAACTAGAGATTTTATATTTATAAAAGATGTTATTAATGCAAATATTCTAGCAGCAGAGAGTGATTCTTGTGGTGTTTTCAACATTGGTTCTGGTGTTGAAACTAAAATTAATGATTTGGCCAAATTGATAATTGAACTAACAAATTCTAAATCAAAAATAAAACATGTAGAAAAAAGAGAAGGTGATGTTTTTCAATCATTAGCAGATATAACAGAAGCTAAAAAATTAGGTTTTAGTCCAAAATATAAATTAACTGATGGGCTGAAAGAATCTATAAATTGGTTTAAAAACAATCAAAATAAATTGTGATATAATGAAACTGAAAAACAAAGTAGCAATAGTAACAGGTGCAGCTCAGGGAATTGGCAAAGGAATTGCTCTAGCTCTTGCAAAAGAAGGAGCTAATGTAATAGTTTCTGATATAAGGGATGCAAAGGAAGTTGTAAAAGAAATAGAATCCTTTAATGTAAAAGCAATGTTTATTAAAGTTGATATTTCTAAAAGACAAGAAGTAGAAAAAATGGTAGAAATGGTTTTGAAAAAGTTTGGAAAAATTGATGTTTTAGTTAATAATGCTGGTGTTTATCCTTTTAAAACCCTGACCGAAATGGAAGAGGAAGATTGGGACAAAGTTTTGGATATTAATTTAAAGGGAACATTTAATTGTACAAAAGCAGTTTTACCAACAATGATTAAAAACAAAGGTGGAAACATAATCAACATAAGTTCTATAGCTGCTTTAGTGGGTTTTCAGAATTTGACTCATTATTCTGCATCTAAAGCTGGTATTATTGGTTTTACAAAAGCATCTGCACTTGAATTAGCACAATATGGAATAAGGGTAAATGTAATAGCTCCTGGTGGTATTGAAACACCTACAACAAAAAACATGATAAACAAAAATTTTGTTGATTCCCTTCCAATCAAGAGAATCGGAAAACCCAAAGATATTGCAAATGCAGTAATATTTTTAGCATCTGAAGATTCGAGTTATATAACTGGTCAATGTATAGTTATAGATGGTGGATACACTTTACAATAATTATTGCAACCAATCACTATCAAAACTAGCTTCTTTTGGTAATAAGCGTGGAGATTTATTAGATAAATATCTAACAATCTTGTTTCCCCATCTAGAAAAAGTAAATTTGGGCTCAAAGAATTTTTTAAGCTCACTATTATATTTCTTAAAATCTGGAAAGTTTTTTAAAAATATATTACATGCTGTTAAACCCCAGATTATTCCACCATTAGATGTTGGTTTAGTTAATCCTATTGCATCACCACAAAGAGCTATTCTTCCTGCTTCTGCTCTAACCAAACCTTCTGGTATTACACTAGAATAGATTTTTTTAGGTTTGAATCTTTTCTTTTTACAAAATTTATCAAACTTTTCTTTTGCTTTTTTAACATCATCTAAAAGACCATATTCAACTTTTGAACCTCTTGGTATTATCCAAGCAAAACCTTTTTGAGATGGAAAAACATTAACGGTGTTTGATTTGTCTTTTTTCTTTTTGTAAGCATAAATGCCTAGTTTGAATTTTGGTTCTTTTATGCCAACAGATTTTCTTACAATAGAATTAAAACCATCACAACCTATCAAATAATCAAACTTGTAAATCTTATCAGCCATCAATTGTGGTTTTGTATTTTTAACAAAATAGATTGTTTTTACCTCATTATTAAGAAGAATTTTAGCTCCACTCTCTTTTGCAAGTTTTGCAACATATTGATCTAATAACTTTCTGTTTATAACAAACATTCTAGGTTGGAATTTTAATTTAATTTTTTTCTTTGGAAAATGAATTATTGCCTCGTCAACAAAATTTTCTATTATTTTTTTGTTTTCTGGCATAAATTTCCAAATTCTTTCAGAAATTAAACCAGAACAGGATTTTTCTCCTATAGTCTTATTTTTCTCAAAAACAGTAACTTCATTCTTTAGAGAAAGTCTCCAAGCTAAATAAGAACCTATTACACTACAACCAACTATGCCGATTTTCATGTAACCATTTAAATTAATATATTTAACTGTATATGTATTTTTATGAATTATAAAAGATTAATAATAGTTCCTTTGATTTTACTAATAGTATCACTTGGTTATTTGCTTTGGATTTTGTTTACAACTGGATTAAATCTTGATATAGATCTGAAGGGTGGCACGCAAATAATAGCTGATTCTTCAATTTCTGTGGACGGGCAAAAATTAGAAACCATTTTAAGTTCTTATGATGCTTCTGTAAGAACTTCAAGAAGTATAACTGGTTATTCTGTTTTTATTGAGTTTGATGCCCAAATTGATCCTGAAGAGGTTTTAAAAACTTTGAGAGAAAACGAATATGTTTTCGAAGATTATTCTGTACAAACAATTGGACCGGCCTTAGGAGCAGCTTTCTTTGATCAGGCAATAGTGGCTCTTATTTTTGCTTTCTTATTCATGGCAGTTGTAGTATTCGTAATTTTTAAGAAACCTGTACTTAGTTTAAGAGTTATTATTTCTGCTTTTGCAGATATTATTGAGACTTTAGTATTATCACAAATAATTGGAATCAAACTTTCATTAGCAACTTTTGCAGCATTGTTACTTCTTATAGGATATTCTGTGGACGATGATGTTTTACTAACTACAAGAACAATCAGAGGAAGTGGAGAAATTGTTGAGAGAATGAAAAGAGCAAGAAAAACTGCTTTCACCACTATTGGTGCAACAGCAGTGGCACTAATATCATTATTCGTAATAACTTCATCGAGTATAATAATTCAGATAGCCTCTATTTTGCTAATCGGCTTGATATTTGATTTAATCAATACTTGGATGTTAAACGCACCTATTTTGAGATGGTATGTTGAGAAGGAAGTAAAATGAGATTTGGATTTAATATATTAAAAGAATGGAGAATTTTGTTAGTTATAATACTTGTAATCCTTTCAATAATTTTTATTATACCGACATCTCAAGAAGGTGTTGTTGTTAGAACAATAGATTCTGATTCTCCATTAACAGGAAAAATAGAAATAGGAGAAATATTAACATGGGCAAATGAAAAAGAAATAAATTCTCCTGAAGATCTTCAAGAATTTCAAAACTTTACTGGAGTATTTAGGTTTATGCATTCTGGAAAACTCGATTTAGCTTATATTGAAAATGGAAATTTAGGAATTGGTGTTATTAAAAAACCCCTATCAAATCTTGAGTTTGGTTTGGATCTAGTTGGTGGTACAAGAGTATTATTAGAACCCAAAGAAAATGTTAGTGATGCTGTTGTACAACAAGCAATTGGCACTTTAGAAACAAGAATAAATGTTTTTGGTTTAAGAGAAGCCAAATTCCAATCTGTTAAAGATGTATCAGGTGATATTTATATACAAATAGAAATGGCTGGAGGCTCTAAAGAAGAAATAGAAGGTCTCTTGGCAAAACAAGGAAAATTTGAAGGAAAAGTAGAAAGAATAGTTCCTATAAAAAACAATACTGGTTCTTTTGTATTGGATGGAAAAACATATTCTCTGATTTTAGATAATGAAACTATCATAATTAATAATAACATAAATTTAAAGAAAAACCAAACAACAAAAATTGATGATATTGACATTCAATTCCTCAATACAACTGAAGAAAATGTTATTTTAATGCTTACTGCCTTTACTGGAAACGATATACAATCTGTTTGTTTACAAGATCAGCCTGGGATATGTGTTTCAAGAATTGTAAGAACTAGTGGTGGTTGGGAATTTAATTTTCAAGTTTTTGTTTCTCAAGAAGGTGCAGAAAGATTCGCGAGAATAACAAATGATATGAATGTGATTACAGATCCGAACACGGGATCTAAATTCCTAGATGGAAGAATCTATCTGTTTTTGGATGAAAAAGTAATAACATCATTAACAATATCGGCTGAATTAAAAGGTAACGTGTTTACAACGCCTGCAATAACAGGTTTTAGATTAACAAGAAGCGAAGCTCTTAAAGAACAATTAATGCTAAAAAGCATTTTACAATCTGGTTCTTTGCCTGTTAGTTTAGAGATAATAAGAACTGACCAGATATCACCTGTTTTGGGTGCAGAATTTATGAGGGACGCTNNATAGCAGTCGTAGCTGTTTCTATTGTTCTTTACATTAGATATAGGAGTTTCAAAATCTTGATACCGAACATGCTTTTCAGTTTATTTGAATTATTATTAACATTGGGTGCAGCTTCGCTAATAAGGTGGACGCTTGATCTATCCTCAATAGCTGGGATAATTGCTGCAATAGGAAGTGGAACAAACGATCAAATAATGATAATAGATGAAATATTAATTGGTGGTGGAGAAGAGGAAAAGAAAATCTATAGCTTAAAACAAAGGATTAAAAGATCATTCTTCATAATATTTGGTTCTGCTGCAACTGTAATAGCTGGTGTTTTACCAATGATGTTCATAGGTGTTGGAGCAATGAAAGGATTTGCAGTGACAACAATTCTAGGAATCTTTATTGGTATTGTAATAACAAGACCTGCATTCGCAAGAGTTGCTGAAAAAATATTAGAAAAGGAAGAAAAGGTTTGACCACCAATAGTTGTAAAATAATGTTATTATCAATAGGTTTCTCTTTTAATTATGTTATCAATAATTATTTCTTTAATAATTGGAATAATATTTGGAGTAGTAGCTGGATTACTGCCTGGTTTACATCCAAACAATACAATACCAATAATTCTTGGTATGTCTTTCTTATTTGGTCCATTACCAACTGCAATTATTTTAGTTTCTTCAGGTGTAATTAATTCTTTTATCAATTTCATTCCATCAATCTTACTTGGTGCTCCTGAAGAATCAACTGTATTAGGAGTATTACCAGGACATAAACTATTGTTAGAAGGAAGGGGTTTTGAAGCAGTAAAATTATGTGTTATAGGAAGTTTAGGTGGTATTTTATTTGCTATTTTAACATTACCAATATTCGTTTTTTTCATTCCCTCTTTATATGAAATCATAAGACCTCATGTTCATTGGTTGTTAATTGCTGTAATTGGTTATTTAATACTTGAAGAAAAAGGAAAAAACAAAATTCTTGCATTAGGTGTTTTTATTTTATCTGGGGTTCTAGGTTTGATTGTTTTAAATAATTTTGGTGATTTTGCTTTATTTCCTTTACTCACTGGTTTGTTTGGCATGCCAATGATTTTAATTTCAATATTTCAAAAAACTAAACTTCCTGATAAATTTACATTTAATGAAGAGAAAATTGAACGAAAAAATCTTTTATCGTGTATAGGAATCGGTAGTTTAGCTGGTATAATTGCTGGTTTATTACCTGGGTTGGGGGCAACACAATCAACAATTCTAACTCAACAAACATTTAGAAGAGAGAGAAGTGGTAGAGAATTTTTAATATCAATCGGGGCAATAACTACTTGTGATATTGTTTACTCTATATTAGCATTATGGTTAATTCATAATCCTAGATCTGGAATAGCTATTGGTGTTAGTAAATTATTAGAGGTCGGTTTCAAAGAAACATTAATTTTTATTACAATTGTTTTAATTTCAGCTGCCATATCAACGATTTTAACATTAAAAATGACTAAAATATCATTAAAATTTTTGAAAAAAATTGATTACCAAAAACTATGTTTGTATACATCTATTTTTCTTTTTGTTTTAACTATTATTTTTTCTGGATTAATAGGAATTTTGATTTTAATAGTTTCAATAGCAGTTGGTTTGATTCCTAATTATTTGAATATTAGAAGAACCTATGGTATGGGATGTTTAATTTTGCCGTGTATTTTATTTTTTGCTGGAATCAATATCTTGTAGTCTTTATTTATTAAATTCAACCACGCTTCCCATTGAACCATTAGCAGAAAAATAAATTCTTCCTGAACATTCAGGACATTTCCCACTTAATGTGGGTCTTCTAAATTCCCAGCCACATTTTTTACAAACAACTGACTCAAACATATTTAGAACAGTCTCATCTGGAGATTTTTTCTTAGCTCCATTTATTATATCTAAAAGGCTTGTTTGTCTAACACCTTCTATTAATTCTGAAGAAGAAATTCCACAAACCTCAAATATTCTTTCTAGTGGTGGAAGTAATTGGTTATTAACATAATACTCAGAATCAATTTGCAGACCTTTTTCTTTAACATAAGCAGGATCTTCAGCTCTTTTTGATAGAAGTTGGTTGCCTCTTATTATAACATACCCTAATCTTTCTCCAACTAAAGATCTAGTTTTATCTCTTTTCATAATTTTTTTAGCAAGTTCAACATGAGGTTGAATACCATCATAAGCATCCAAAGCCTTTGTTACGCCTTTTATTATTGTTAGTTTTTCTAATTCTATATCGCCCTTTGCTAATTTGTCTATAATTGTTCTAACATATTTTGAGGCTTTAGGAATATTCCTTTCTTTTAAAATAACGTTTAAAACCTCGAACATCGAGTCTGAAACTAATTCACACCAGTCTCTTCTTACAGTTTCTATTCCTTTCATTTCTAATCTATCAACCCACTTACCTCTTTCTCTTTCAAAGGCCCAACCAGCATATCTTTTCTTTGATGCAATTAAAAATGTTTTAAAAATTTTTTCGAATTTTAAATCCAAACCATATAATCTATCAGAAATAAAATCTGAAATTTTTTTACCAAAATTCATAGCTTCATCAAGGTCTTTATAATCGGATTTAATAAAAACAGAGTCTGTATCTGCATAAATAACTTTTGCTGGAAAGTTTTCTTCTATTAATTTTTTTGTTTTTGTTATTGTGTCTCTTCCAAAGGCTGTTATTGTATTTGCAATATTCATAACATAAAGCCTTGATCTAGGATATCCTGTGTAACCATACAAAGAATTTAAAAGGTCTTTCAAAGCTAAGTTCTTTGCTTTTAATATTCTCTTGTTTTCAGAATCAACCTCTATTTTTTGTTGTTTTCTCACTGCAATTCTTGTAGACATTATATCATCTACTATTTGTGGGATGATACC
>JABAOH010010800.1_pt1 | contig 23861 bp, 23 predicted proteins | sample 7062181 | NCBI WGS metagenome assembly JABAOH01 (sample SAMN14538630, study PRJNA623070) | marine sediment metagenome | biome: marine biome [ENVO:00000428]; feature: marine pelagic biome [ENVO:01000023]; material: deep marine sediment [ENVO:00002113]; isolation source: pool of 5 deep marine... | reverse complement strand
ATGGCGATAATCATCTTGGTGAATCCCAAAAATGGGGCGCCTATGGCGATAATGGGAGGAACTTGGGCTACTGACATGAGAACCGGCGCCGCAGGAGGAGTAGCGGCAAAATACCTTGCCAAAAAAGACTCTAAGGTTGTGGGTCTCGTCGGAGCCGGCGCTCAAGCTAGAACGCAACTCATGGGCCTCATCTCTCTCTATAAGAAGCTTGAAGAGGTTAGGGTTTGGAGTCGAACCGAGAAGACTAGAGACGCATATGTAACCGAAATGAAATCAGTGTATGGCAATGCGGCAAAAATAATTCCTGTGAAAAGTGCTAAGGACGCCGTCGAAGGAGCTGACATCGTTGTAACAACAACACCCTCAAGAGAGCCCATAGTTTCAAATGACTGGGTTGAGCTTGGTATGCACTTCAACTGCATAGGTGCGGACGCACCAAGCAAACAAGAGTTGGACCCAGCTATTTTGACGCGAGCAAAAATCGTTGTTGATGATTGGGAACAGGCGTCTCACAGCGGCGAGATTAACGTTCCATTAACCAAAGGAATAATAACGAAGCAAAACGTTTGGGGTGCAATCTGCGAGATAGTAGCCGGCTTGAAGCCGGGCAGAACCTCCCCAGACGAAATAACTGTTTTCACCTCAACCGGCCTTGCGGTACAGGACGCCGTAACAGCGAACCTCGCCTACAAAAAGGCTTTGGCAAAGGGAATCGGAAAGTTCCTCCAGATTGTGTAGAGAAAGGGAAATTAGAAGCCGCTACTAGGCGCTTGGAATTCCATATGTGCGGGATGTTATGTAGCCTTCTGAAGTTACTATGGTAATCGTGACGTTCTTTCCTTGGTTACCCGCCCAGTTCCATTCACACATGAATGTAAGGTTAGTTTCTGGGGTAAGCGTGCGTGGAAGGGAGGGAATCACGTAGGCGGTTATGTTTAAAGGAAGTCCGCCTTCCACGGTGACATTCATTGCTGTGATTGTAAAATCGCGTTCTGTGGGATTCTGAACGGTGACGATGAAGTGGGTTGTATCGAGGGAATTGAAAAGAACATCGGTGATAGTTGGGGCCTTGAGAAGAACCGGGGAAGAGCTGGCTGAATATTTCGGAGTCTTCACAACAATTGTAACGTTACTTCCTGAATAAGCAGCCCAATTCCATGAACATGTAAATGTTTGGTTAATACCGGGGGGAAGAGTTATTCCTCCTTGAAGAGGGGGAAACACATCGGTTATGTTTTCTGAGATTCCGTCCACATTTACGCTGATTTCTGTAACGTTGGCGTCCATAATAGAAAATTCAGAATTTCTGACGGTAACGTTGAAGCTGTTAGTTTCAAGCGGATTGAAAATAGGGTTGATTATCTCCAGAATTATTGGTGCCGGAATGGATTGAGTGGATTGTACCATGAACCCCTGTAATGTGTACACGGTAATCGTAACGTTCTTGTCTCGCTGGTCGGTCCAGTTCCATGGACATGAAAACATCTGTAATGAACTCGAATTGAGAAAGTATGGAAGGTTAGGCTCCACTTCAGTTCCATTCTCTACGGTCCATTCTTGGACTATTTGGTTTTCAACGGTAACGGTTATTCTTGTTATGTTGACGTATGTGGGAGAGTCCTCAGAGTTCAGAATGGTGACGTTGAAGCGGGTTGTGTCGGTGACGTTGAAAAGAACGTCAGTGATAGTTAGGTTTACGGGTTTGGGAGTTAGGCGTATATGATATACTGCGTAGCCTTGCGCTGTATATACAGCCACCGTGACGTTCTTATCTTGATAATTGGTCCATACCCACATGCACTTGAACGACACTGACTTATCTAGGTCAAGGGTGTATGGAAGGGGAATGGAAAGATTTTGGGCCAGAACTAATTCCTCGTCTAAAGTCACTTCAGTGATGTTAACGAATGTGACAGATGACGGTGAGTTTTGAACGGTCACGTTGAAGTGGGTGACGCTTATGGTAGAGTTGAAGCTAAGGTCGGTGATTTTTAAATCTACTAGGGGCGTTTCGGCTTCGAATGTTGGACCAGATCCGTCTGCAAGGAAAGCGATGATTTTTGCGGTTTCGCCCGTGTAGTTCGCCCAGTTCCAAAGGCATTTGAAGGTTTCTACTTCACCTTTATGTTGAAACTTGTAGGGAAGTGGAGGATCTGTATCGATCTTATCGTGGAGAACGCCGTCTTCCGTTGACACTGTGATTTGCGTTATGTTGGCTGTTTCTTTCGACTTATAAGAAGTTGGATTTTGGATGGTGACGTTGAAGAAAGATGTGTTTTGGTGGTCAAGAGCGTAGTCTGTTATGTTTACGGTGATGTCTTCTGGATATACTCGCTCGAGGGTGATGAAATAGCCTATAACCCAGAGATAGGATAGGACTGCGCCAATTATCGTTGCCATTAATAACAGAAGGATGAGAAGGAGTTTTGAAATGGCTTTTACGTTTCGGGTGAACTTCATGTCTTCCCCTTCTGAAGAGCGACATTAATTATTGTTTTGGTGTTGGAGGTCTGTTATAAGCGTTTAAGTTTGTTTTCTCGCTCTTCTCTAAGATAGGGGGAGGGAGTCGTATATACTCTCAACATTATTTGTTACACAAACGCACAACACTTAATCCTTCTCCTCTGCAGATAGATTCCCCCCTTTTTTCTTTAAACACTCCCAACATTCCCAAGCGCATTTCCGGTTATGGCTTGGCTTCCTCTCTATGCCTCTCGTTTTCATGGAGTATGTTGAGTTATATGAGTGGCGATTGTGGAAACTGTGGTTTATCAAAAATAATATTAACCTATCGGGGTCAATAGTTGGCTTGGGCGGGTGAGCGGGACCTCCCACCCGTTCCGCCATATAAACCCCGGGAGTAGGGAGGTGAAGAAACTGGATACTAAAGACTTAGGCTTAACTGTTGTTTTCGCTGGTTTATATGCAGTTGTCGTCATCGTTTTGGCTCCGATTTCCTTTGGCCCTGTTCAGCTTCGTGTCGCGGACTGTCTGATTCCTTTGACGGCCCTATTCGGTTGGCCCGTGGTTGTTGGAGTTACTGTCGGCTGCTTTGTCGGAAATGCATATTACTGGCTTGGTCCCATGGACGTTTTCCTCGGTCCCGCCGCGAACTTCATCGCCGCAACTACATTACTTTTGCTTAGGAAGCGTCAACTTTTGGCTTGTGTTACCGGAGCCTTGCCCATAGGCATCATTGTTGGTGGATATTTGTGGCTTTTCTTTCCACCGCCAGACATCTTTGGATTGAGCCTACCATCGTGGGCAGCCATGATAGCCAGCATTACTATAAGCAGTTTGATAGCCATGGCTGTGATTGGCTATAGCCTACTCCTCATTCTAAGTAGGCCTAGCGTGATTGAACCTCTAAAGTCTCGTGGACTGAAAGTTCTCGCGAAAGGTTAGCTAGAAAGATAGCCTAGAAAATACCACCATGATGGTTTATATGAGCGATTAGTATTCAATTTAGGATGTCTGCTGAAGAGGGACTGGGGAGAAAGGTTTGAAGAAAATTAGAATAAAGAGATATCCCCCTCGAAACTTTCCAAATATGAAGTCTCTATGGGAAATAGTTGCACTTCCTCCCATATCTGATAAGGATGCTGAGTTTATTATGCTCTGTAAGGCTAACCCGAGACATCCGGCTGTGATAGAGGAAATGTCAGAGATTGTAGAAATCGAAGTGAACGATAAAGCCTTCAAAGAATTGGTGTGGTTGTTCAAGAAATATGGTGTACCCTACAAGCCGATTGATGAAGGAATAGAAGTCAGACATGTGGAAATCAAATCCAAGTTTCTTAACGGCAAAAGTCGTTGAGACCACGGTAGATTTGACCGGAAATAGACCAAATCATTCATCTACATGAAGCGCTCAAGTTTCGTTAACCCAATGATCTGGTCAAAGTCCAGTCCCAAGGCGTCAAGAACCTGATCAAAAGTTGAGTGTAAGTATCCCACATACTTATCCACATCTATCTCACTGTTAGAAGCCAACTGAACAGGCTTAACACGGGGCTCCTTCACAACCTTGACAAAACTTATCAAATCCCCAGCCTTCAAATCGTATCCCATTTTCTTAAGAACCAACGCGGCTTTCACATGCTGAGGCTTGGTCTTGGTGTATGCTTCTGGAACTTTGCCGAGAACAACATGGAAAGCCAGTTCGTCTGGACGATCTCCCCAACGACGTTGCTTCAACCGTAAGTAGCGGCCTAGAATAATTTTTCGAATCTCCTTCTTGGCTTCCTCAAATTCTGCTGGAGATTTCACTTTACCCAATCGCTCTTCCATTTGGTCGAAGGCCTTCTTGATGAAGACTGGAATGTGCCTCTTTTTTCCCGTCATTCCTTTAACGTCAACGCTTCCATCTGAGAAAATTCCTAGATAGTTCTTTTTTCTGGAGCTGAAGACCGAATATCGATAAAACTTGTCTACGTCCAGTTCCATTCCCAGCTCCCTTTCCGACCAGTTCTCCAGAATTCTGATCTGTTCTTGGGAAGGTCCCTTCAAGAAGATGCTATCTGTGTCTCCGTAGATGACGTCGATCCCCAACTCCCTAGCTTTGTTTATCGTCTGCGTTATGACGTGCCTCCCGATAGCTGCTGTAGCCTCGGCCACCGGCGGGCAGTATAGGTCGAAAGTTTCGGCGCCGAACACTCCATAGCTTGCGTTAAGAATAACCTTGAGCGCACTCTGGATAACGTTATACCAGCTCCGCAAATCGTTGGGTAATGTTTCATCCTTGGATTTGGGCTTATACCATTTTATCCTAAGGTCTCTAAGCGCTCCTATTAACAAACTTTCAAGCGCCCTCTTTTTCGTGCAAATCCAGTGGGGAGTTTCAGGAACTTTGTTTTCCTTGCATTCGTCGTGGGGACAAAGAATGGATTGGTAGCCCAAATTGTAAACCTTGATTATTGATGGATACAGGCTGGCGAAATCCATCACTGCCACGTTGAAGTGTACGCCAGGCACAGGCTCGACTACTATTGCCCCCTTGTATTTTTTCCCTTTTATAGTGGCTTTTGTGGCGGTTAATCCTTTAAGGGCGAGTATGTCATCGGCATTTGGAATCAACATGCTCCTCTGTCGATGTTCATGATGCAGAAAGTTTCGTATCCATCGGGAAACTCCTTGGCGACTCATGTCTTCCATGGGCATGCGGGCGATTCTCGTAATAGCTAGAATCAGTTTCATGACCAGATCGTCGTCAAAGGTGGTGAGAGCCAAGGTGATTTCGGCGTCTCTAAAGTTGTATCGAGCGAGTTCTGTGTAGGTCAATTCAGATAGAGGTCTATCAAGCTCAATCTTTTCAAGTCCCACCAGTGCCTTGCCAACTTTATCTAGAGTCATGTCGCGATACTTTTGACTAAAGGCGTAAATCTGGATCGACCGGTTAAAGAAGAATTTGTAGAGGTCTATGTGAATCCCATACTTGAGCAGACATACTCTTCTCCCAAGCTCTATGGGAATCTGGCTTCTCTTCAAACCGAAATGATTCAGAGCCCTGTGATACAGATATCGCAGATCGAAATCGTCCCCGTTAAAAGTGAGGACGAAGGGATAATCCCAAAGGGCCTCAAAAATTTTGAGAATCAACTTTTCCTCGGAATCATAGTATTCAACGTCTACGTCGGGAGGCAACTTTTCAACGCCTTCCTTGACGCCTTCACGCTTTAAAATCAGAATCTTCTTCTTTCCATCTGATCCAAGCAACGTCGTGCAGATAACCTGGTACGCGGCTTCGCGAGGATCGGGAACACGAGTCGGAATGGGTGTAGCAACTTCGATGTCGAGGGCAACCCTTCGAAATCTGGGAGCCGGATATTCCAGGAGCCGTGCCCACATTTCTACTCGGTCCATGAATTCTTCCGGTTCGTCTCGGAACAGTTCAAGAATTTTTCTAACAGTGTCTTCGGATGGTTCATGCCTGACTAGGACAAGCTTGCCTTTTTCGATCTTATATATCATGCCTGGAGCCAAATCGCTGTCATAAATGTAGGATTGGTAATATTTGATGACGGCTTCCCAAACTTTCACCGGTTGGTCTAAGCCAGTTATTTTGGGGTATTCTTCTGGTATGATGTCTCTTATACAACCGCTTGGACGACCACCTATCGCCAAGGGGTCTTTAGCCACAACCTTTGTTATGGTCACCTGCCGATCTAGAAGAGGGTCATACTTCTCTACGGATTTGAGATGGTCAAAACCGGGATGGGACAATAGGCGGCTGATTTTTTCGAGTTCGCTAGCCGGAAGGTTTGTGAGACAGTAGGGCTTGTGATCAGTTGTGTCGTACCAGAAATAGATTTTTTCGGATTCTGGTTCATACAACTTTATGGAAGCGCGCCTTTTTTCCCCGTGGTATGTAGCGGATACGAAATATGATGGAGGTAATTCTTGGGGGGTTTCGGGTTGAAAAACAAGGCTTTTTCTTTCCTGGGGAGGCTCTTCAGCTGACGGTGATTCTGTTGGCTTCTTTTCCACCTTTTCAGCGTCTTTGAAGAAGTCGTCCAAACTCCTTTTCATCATCTTTCTTCGTTTCCGTTAGAATGGTATGTCCCTATTCCTTTAAAAATACTCTTTGGACTAAGATTTGCCTTTCTAAATGCCTTTGCAGAATGCATGCAGCCATCAAGCTTTTATTAAGCACCCAGTTCAGACTCATAACATGAGGGTTAAATTGCTACGGGATGCTTGGACGCTCGCCATTGAAACGTTAAGTTGGATTGAATTGCAACGTCTAGGTGAGCGTTTAGCGTTGGCCAAAGCAGCGAAGCAACTGGGAACAACGGACTCCAGGGTTATTGGGTTAGCTTATAAACTGGTATCTGAAACTCTTCGGAGAAAAAACTTCATCGATTTTCTTTTAAATTCGGCGTTAGCTCCTCGGTCACTTAGTGATTTTAGGCTTGGTCCACGGGCTTTTCTTCGCTTATACTTGTATGAAACAAAGATGGTGGATGGCGATTTAGAGAAGGCTGTGAGCATAGCTAGAATGGGACGTTCCATTTTGGGCTGGGGAGAACTAAAAGAGGTTGAAGAAGTGCTTGGCGAAATACTGAGTATCCGGCCTGACTCTGTTCTAGAGGGAGTTGATGCCGTAGAGAAAGTGGGACTCCTAACCTACCATCCTACATGGTTTGTGAAGTACTGTTTCCGACTGTTTGGAAGAAAAGAAGCGCTAAGATTCTTGGAGAAGGCTGTAGAGATTCCACCAACCTACGTAAGGATAAATACTTTGGAGGCGCCAGAAGAAACGTTGCTCAAAAGAATAGAACACGATGAAATTATTCTTGAAAAGGTGCAGCAACTCAAGCATACGTATAGGGTGGTCGAAAGCCAAAAACCTCTCGCCAGAACACAAAGCTTCCGCCAAGGACTTTTCTACGTTCAAGACAAAGCCAGTTGCCTAGCCGCAGAAATCGCAGATCCAGAAGCTGGAGCGACAGTACTCGACGTTTGTGCCGCTCCAGGAGCCAAAACAACCCATTTGGCTCAGTTAATGGAAAACGAGGGTACAATCTATTCTGTTGATTACTCAAGGCGGAGGATGATGGTTTGGAAAGGAGAAACAAAACGTATGGGCGTCAAGACAGCCTCTCCAATCGTTGCCAATGCGCGGGAACCTCTGCCAATAAACCTTTCCGCCGACTTGGTGGTTTTAGATCCACCCTGCACGAGCACCGGTACCTTCAGCAAGACGCCTTCCGCCAAATGGAGGCTAACGAAGAGATCAACATTGGGCATGGCCAAGGTTCAGTGGGAGATGCTAGATCAATGCGCAGAGTACGCGAAGGAGGGGGGCTTTCTAGTCTATTCCACGTGCAGCATAACCGTGGAAGAAAATGAAATGTTGACTGCCAGGTTTTTGAAATGGCATCCAGAATTCAAACTTGTAGAGACTTTGCCAAAGATAGGCTTGCCTGGACTGCGAGGACAAACTAAATGTCAGAGGCTCTATCCACACCTTCACGACTGTAACGGATTTTTCGTTGCAAAGCTTTTGAGGGAAACCACTTGAGTTGCATAAACTAGCTTTTCTGTGCCCTTTCCACGTAGCATAACACTTCAAAAATGGTTTTTGCGGCCTGTATGGCAGTTATGCCCCTGTCATAGTGGGGTGCCACCTCCACCAGATCGAAGGCGACTGTCCGGTGGGCGCAAATCTTGCCTAGAAGATTTAGAAACACGTGCACGTCCAGTCCGTCGGGTTCAGGATTTTGAACAGCTGGCGCAAAGGCGGGATCAAGGACGTCCATGTCGATGGTTAGATAAATTTTTTCACAGTCAGCGAGAAGCGTATCAATTTTTTTGGTTGTTTTTCCAACGCCGTCCCTTTTGATTTGCTGAACCGTCAAAAACTTGATGCCTGGTTTCTTTGCGTAGTCAAGCTCTTCCTTGCATACGGCTCGGGTGCCAATTTCCAGAATCTTTTGGGGATTGATCTGCTCCTTGATTCTCCGCATGAAGGTGGTGTGGGATGTGGTTAGGCCCATGTATTCGTTGCGCAGGTCTAGATGGGCGTCGAAGCTTACCAAGGCGGAGGTTTCACCAACGCTTCGCATAACGCCGAGAGTTATGGTGTGTTCTCCTCCAATAACCGCTGGCATTTTCTTGGCATCCAACAGGTCCTTTGTGACCAACTCTAGACGTTCCAGCGTTTCATCAACTTCCCCAGCGATATGGAGATCACCTATGTCGTGGATTTTCAGGTCTTCAACGTCCATGTTGGTCCTGAAGCTGTATGTTTCAATGTTGAGGGATGCTTCTCTGATGGCGAAGGGTGCAAATCTTGCTCCAGAGCGATAGGTGCTCGTGGCGTCGAAGGGAGCTCCCAAAACCACGTATCTGGCCTCTTCAAAGGTTCTGTGGATGCCGCTGAAAACTGGAGACGGAGAAACAAAAAGCTCACGATGACCCATGCCTAATCAGCCTCTGCAGGATTTTGTTTATGAGAAACTCGGAATCTAAATGTTTTCTCTCATTCTTTACAGAAAAAGTAGGAGTAAAAGAATTGGTGATGTCTCATGGAGCAGACAGAGCATGGACAGATTTTCGCCTTCCATTGTTTCTTTGACGCTGAATCTCTTCTTTGAGCCTTTCGATTTCCTTTCTCAGACTCATTATTTCAAAGAGAAGAAACACATTGCCATGCGTGAAGAACTGGTCTACTTTCTCTGAGATGGTTTGTTCATTGATTCTGTCTCCGACCTCATCAAATATTTCTTTCGAAAGGATTTCTTTTGGATTCATGCTAATCGGGATCAGATTGATCTTAGAGAGGATAACCGTTATGAAAACAGGATTATTATTCAAAATCTCTGTGTCAAACAGACAATAACGCTGGGAACCCCAGACATAATTTCATCATATCGTCTCAACAGTCTTTGTATAAATGCTTGCAAAGATTACGAGGGAAATTAATTTATTACCTAACGCATTATAGCGGTAGTGCAAGGAATGAGAGATGACTTTGAAATCGAAGTTCAAGGTTGAAAACCCAGTAGTGTTTCTATTCTCAGTTTTCTACATCGTCGCTGGAGCGGTTGAGGTTTTCTATCTAGTGATTGAAAATTTCGTTGCACCTCCACATATTGGAGTTCTAGGACTTTTAAGCCTGATTACGGCCTACGGGCTTTTTAAAATGAGAAAATGGTCTGTGCTGCTTGTAACTGCCCTCTTCTTTTTAGGGATAACTTTTGGCGCAACCACCCTCTATAACTCAATGGTATTGCAAACTTTTGAAGGTGCAGCTCTATTTCACACAGCACTGATCACGTACATGATTCTGCTATTGATAGCCTTCGTATATGTAGTGGCAAAAAGAGAAAAATTCGAATAAAAGTCAAAAGAGAAATTTCGATTACGAACTAAGGTTTCTTACTTTGAAAATAAATGTGCCGGGCGCGGAACGATTCGTGACCGGAATTCTGTTTTCCCAAGTCTTTCCTGTTCCCCTTGGAACAGTTAGCCTTCCTCCTTTGGCATTCCTGTATGTCGCCAAGCTTCCGGTCTCCGTTTAGAAGATTGCTGGATCTGTAGCCTTCCAGCGCGCGCACAAGAAAATATCAAACTTAATAAAGTTGAAGAAATGGTTGTTCTCGTTCAAGGAGATGCAAAAAAGGTTATGGAAGAAGAGTTAGTTATGGGATCTCATATTTTAATTGGTAAGAATATAACCAGAGTAAAGCAAAATTGGATGACAATTAACGTTATTGTAACTTGTTTTTCTGTCATTGGCTTTAAATTCATTATAAAATGAGTCCAACTATATACCTTTCTTCCATAAGGTGGATCGAGCTTCCCGTCTTCCCTCAATTTTCCGAGACAGGTTGCTTTAAATTTAACCCTCAATTTCAAAAAAAACTCGATAATGAATGGCAACATCACCAAGATTCCGCTTCTTTCCATATTTCCAACTATCACCCCAGCCGCAACCATTGAGCCAAGTAGATAGGTTAAAGAGTCTCCTGGCAAAATCTTTGCAGGATACCAATTATACCTAATGAAACCCGCCAAAGCAGCGAAGGCAGTTAAAAACACAACCGACCCGTTCAATATATCTGATCCGCCACTATTATGCAGCAAACCAAAGATTCCCAGACCTAAGAAATAGACAATGCCCATTCCCGCCTCTAAACCATTGAATCCAGCGAGCAAATTAACGACATTGGATGCCCCCACCATTCCTATCGGTATGAGCAAAAGAGGGTAGAAAATACCGAAATGGACTCTTCCTATGAGTGGAATTGCCATTGTGGTTTCTCCGGCACTTATAACCATTAACGGTATTGCAGCTGGCAAAGTCAACAAAGGCTTGATCCATTGTGGAAACCCAACTCTGATATCATAGCCTTCCTTTGTCTTCACTGCCCTTGACTTGACGTTTAAATCATCTAACAAACCAACAAACATGACAATAAGTATGGAAGAGATGACTGCTAAAAGCGGTATTACCTCAATTTCTGAGCCAGAAACAAACGTGTGTAAACCTATATAGCTCAGCAATCCAGCCAAAATTCCGAACGCAACGCAGATTCCTCCAGAAGTGGCTAACTTTGGTCTGTTCCTTTTTTGAAGGTCTAAGCCAACGATGCCAGCCATGTATAAAAATCTTATAAAATAAGGGGTAACCAAAAAAGTTGTAATGAACGATACTAGAATGGAAACCGACAAAATGATTGGAAAAATCATACATTGCACCTCAACATCGATCGATTTACCACATGTATCTATTAGAACTTTCGCATATTACTTGAACTTGGTTTCGCTCAGGAAACAGTGATTGTGTCAACTATTTTAACTTCTCACACCTCTTATATACGTATTCACGAAAATCGATAAGGAGGCTAAATCACTGGTGAAATCCATTTTGCAAGAATTTATGCGCATAATGAAAATTTCAAAACCGCAAACTAATGTGAGTTAATTAAGGTCTTCTTGAGGATTATGAACGATGGGCAGCCTTAAGACTCTTCTTACAAACAAGCTTAAACATCAAGAGCTTAAGCTTCTTTGCAAGTCTTATGACATCGTCGGCGATATTGCGATCATTCGAGTTTCGGAGCCTCTCAAGCAACGGAGCAAAATCATTGCGGAAGCTGTTATGCAGACCCACAAGCGCATAAGGGCTGTGTGGCGTCAAACTAGTCCAGTTTCAGGCGATTTTCGGTTACGTGGCTTAGAGTTCGTTCTAGGTGAGAGGAAAACAGAAACCCTTCACAAGGAGCACGGTTGCATCTTTAAGGTTGACTTGGAAAAGTGCTATTTTTCACCGAGATTGTCATATGAGAGAATGCGGATCGCTCGACAGGTTCAACCAGGCGAAGTTGTTTTAAACATGTTTGCCGGCGTGGGCTGTTACTCCATAGTTATCGCAAAGCATTCTCAAGCCGAGAAAATCTTTTCAATAGACATTAATCCGGTTGCCATTCAGTACATGCAAGAAAACATCAAACTTAACAAAGTTGAAGAAATGGTTATTCTCGTTCAAGGAGATGCAAAAAAGGTTATCGAAGAAAGATTGCAAAACGTAGCGGATCGGGTTCTCATGCCACTACCTGAAAGGGCTTACGAATACCTTGACTACGCCCTACTAGCACTTAAGCCAACCGGAGGATGGATCCACTACTACGACTTTGAACACGCCAAAAAGGGTGAAAACCCTATCGAAAAAATTGAGGCGAAGGTATCTGAAAAATTACAAATGTTGGGCGTTAACTCTCAAGTAGTGTTCGGGAGAATCGTGAGAACGACTGGACCCAACTGGTGTCAAGTGGTTCTTGATATACAAGTGAAGTGATCGTTTTGATAGCCGAATCCTTTATAGCCTTCATGTAAACAATAGGAGCAACAAGGAGGGATAGAAAATCAAGAGGAAATTGATGGACATCTTAGCTTGTCCAATCGATAAACATTACCCCCTTGAGCTTCACGTTTTCGAAGAAAAAGACGAAATCGTGGAAGGCGTGATAATGTGTCCTAAATGTTTGCGTTGGTATCCCATTCGAGACGAAATCCCCGAAATGTTACCCGACGAACTGCGAGAAGAAAAAGATGAAATGCCTTTTCTGCGGAAATGGAAAAACAAAATCCCTAAAAAAATACTCTTAGAGGGAAAACCTTTCAATCTTGGAAAAGGAAGTTGAAAAGAAGAAAGGCTAACGCAAACTTCACTTTTTCAAGAAACAAATGGCAAAGTGTGTTGGGTCTTAGATTTTTTCGTAAGGTATTTCTAGGTTATTCTCAACGTTGCGCGCGGTTGAAAATTCGAACTCTTGCACACTTTTCCAGTTTTATCGAGTTCTCAACGTTTTAATCCGCTTTACTATTTAGCCCAAACGCCCCTCCCAAAACCACGATACACGAATCCCTCTTTCTCTGCTTTAGCAGGATCGACAACGCGTCCCATATCTACTATCGCGGCAGGCTTTTTGACAAAGATCTTGATTCTCCTTAGATTCAACCGCCTGAATCGGTCGTGTCCTACTGCGATGATTATACAGTCTGCTCCTTCAACGGTTTTTGTTAATGTTTCTTTGGCAGAGTACCCCATTTTCGATAATTCCTTATGGGAAAAGAAGGGATCGTAAACTTGAACCGACGCACCCTTCTTTTTCAGTGTGTTCACTAGGTTCTTTGTTGAGGAACCACGCGATTCCTTCATGTTTGGGCGAGAAGAAACGCCGAATATGGAGACCTTAGCTCTTCTCAGAGTTTTTTGGCATGACCGCAGAGCGTCCCTTACCAAATGTAGCGTGTGATTCAGCGTTTCATCATTTATTTTTCTCGCCAGCGTTAACATACGAAGCTTTGCGTTCATTGCCTTCGCCTCCTCAACGAGAAGATAAGAATCCTCTAGGACGTGAACATCGGCGATTCCGGGAAACTGTAGGCAATGGTGCTGCTGCGGATTAATCGGATTCCATGCTTCAACAAAGTCTATTCCAGCTTTCTCGCAAAAGTTGGCAAACTCGTTTGCCAAGGCGACGTTAACGTCTTGATATGCCTTTTCGAATAATTTGACGGCTTCTGCCGTCTTTATGTCTCTTACCTTAACTATTTCTCCCTTTGTGATTGTGCCTAGAATGAGGCAGGCAACATTCAAGCTTTGCTGGTTGATTGCACCAACAACTCTTGTGCGAGTGGTTATGTCTTCTAAGGTCTGTTCTGAGGTGGCGCAGATTGGGCAATAGGCTAGGCCAAAGTCTATTCCAGCCTTTAAGCCAGATGCGTTTTCAAGCGTCTCCTTGGCTAAGGTTTCAGTTACTCCCGGGCCCATGGTGCTTTGAAAAATAATTAGAGAACCGGAGCGTAGACCCATGCCTACCTCTCTACAGGTTTTTTCGATATGCGAATAGTCGGGTTTTTTCTTTTTGTCGACGGGTGTTGGAACGTTAATTATTATGACGTCGCTTGCTGAGGCTGCTTTTCTAGCATTGGTTGTGGCTGTAAAGTGTCTGTTCTTTACTTGTTTCTCTATAAACGCGTGGAGTTGGGGCTCGGTGAAGGGAGACTTACCCTTTTTCAATAAGTTGACGATGCGTTGATTAGAGTCAACGCCGATGACCTTGAAGCCTACTTCAGCAAAAAGACAAGCAGTGGGCAAGCCGACCCGCCCGCATCCAACAACACTAACTGTATATTTTTCGCGTTTTTCAGGCGTATCAATGTCTTCTCTTGCAAGCTTCATGGTCACGGCCATTTCGTTTCCCGTCGTTTCATTGTTTACTTTTGTTATTATACGTGTCGAACAACTTTGTTGTAAGTAAATAATCCGCGCAGACGAACAACTACATTGAAATTTAACAAGAAGTTGTTCAAGATGCTAAGCAATTTTTGAAGCAAAATCTGCTTACATTAGACATGTGGGTGTGGACACGCTTTCAGTAACCTCTTTAGATGGGCAAACGGTTACGCCTCTTGTAAGGGTAACGTTATCTCGAATTGTAGCGTGGTCGCCGATGATGCAATCCTCTTCAATCTTTACCCGTCTACCTATGATGGCTTCTTCACCGATGATAGCGCCTTTTATCGACGCAAAATCTGAAATTGTGGTTCCAGGAAAGACTACTGAATTTTCGACACGAACTCCCTTGCCTAAAACCACATCTTTTCCAATAACTGCGTAAGGGCCGACTTTTGATTTCTGTCCGATGTTCACTCCTTCGTCAACTGCCGCAGGTTCTTTAATCTCCACCCCCATCTCCAGGCTAACGTCCATTCCCACATAGCTCTTTTTTGTTTCTGCGTCAAGCAAAAGCCAGTTTGCTTTCAGGTAATCTCCCGGTTTTCCAATGTCGATCCAAAATTCCTTGAATTCGTGGCCGTAGAGTTTTCCTTCATTCGCCAGCCTCGGGAATATTTCGTGTTCGATTGAAACTGGTCGACCGCTCGGAATGTAGTCGAAAATTTTGGGGTCGAGAACGTAGGTGCCAGCGTTTATGAGATTGCTGGGTGCTTTCTCACAGGGGGCCTTTTCTTCGAATCGAATCACACGATTGTTTTCAGTTAGTTTCACGGTTCCGTATCTACCAGGGTCCTCAACTTTATACAGCGCTATTGTAGCAATTGCGTCCTTTTCTTCATGCTTCTCCAGAAGCTCCGCGTAGTCAATTTTGGTGAGGATGTCTCCGTTTAAGACGAAAAGGGGCTTTTCACGTCCGATCAATGCTTCAGCCTTTTTGATGGGCCCCCCTGTACGTAAAGGCTTTTCTTCTCTGGAATAGGAGATTTTCATTCCATACCTTGATTTGCCGTAACGTTGAATGAAGGCTTCAGCCATGTAGTTTACAGCCAATATAACTTCTCTAACTCCACTTTCTGCTAACCTTTCCAGCGTCCAATCTAACAGAGGCTTGTTTAAGACTGGAAAAAGAAGCTTCGGCCTCGTGCAACTAAGCGGCCGTAATCTAGTTCCTACGCCTCCGGCTAAAATTAACGCTTTCAATTCAGCTCAGTCCTGAATGAGTAGTTGTATTAGGTGCGCGAGTAAAAATCTTTATGAAAAATTGGAAATAAGAAGCTAGCGAAAAGAGGGCTGTCATCTCCCCTTTGAAACACAGATACACGTTTCCGTCGGTGCTTCGAATGCTCGGGCGCAAAATTCCGTGTGCATCAAAACTAGGAGGTGCCAGAGTAGCTCCTGCTTTTCCTCAACAGTTCCTTAACTGGCGCATAAACCTGTTTCAGGGGCCACTTCACTTTTAAACCAGCAAACTTTAGCCTTGCAATGGTTGTGTTGTAACCGTCCATCACTTCTTCTTCGAGGTTTAACAGCAAGTGAGGGTCGATCTCAGCCAGTTTTTGCATCAAATTGTTTCGCTCTTCTGGGGTCATTATGCGGGGGTCTGCGCTCATAGAAGCAACATGAAAGCTTACGTTGTGATCTAGAAGGTTTCTGATGGCTTGGAAGGGAATTTCGAAGGCCTCTGGTTTGGCGCCGGTTTTCTTTGTGAAGTCTTCTGGGGTTCCCGCTTTCAAGGAAACTCTTACATGCGGCTTGGTGAACTTTGCGATCTCCTTAACGTAGCCCTTGTCAACGCCAAAAGGATTCCCGTTTGTCTCTAGGATGAAGAGTGGGAACTCGGACTCCTCCACGTATTCTAACAAACGGAGAAGATGATCCCTGCCCAAGGTTGGCTCAGCTCCTGAGATGCGCAGTTTGTTGACCTTATGTCTGTGAGCCGCCTCCCTCAGCTGATTAAAAGCTTTTTCTGGTGAGTGAAAACGACCGAATTTTTCTGGGAAGTCGCGAGCCCAACTAACCCAGCAAAAGACGCATCGAAAACAGCATCCGACGCAGTATCCGGTTGCTATGCCCCCGTAGACACCGGTTGCGTAGAAATCTTCGTATTTGCGCTCCAGCCCTTCAGGTCCTCTTCTGGTGACTGTCTTTTCCGTTTCCTTGGCCAACTCCACGGGGTCGAAGGGCTCGAAGTCTGGTGTGACGAAACGAGGATATTCTGTAGGCGTTTTCAAGGTGTAACACGTCGAGAAAAATATGGGGTCTAGGAGAATTTTATGTTTTTGAACAGAATGAATAGGCGAGCTTTGTTTAGGGTTTTCAGCTTATAACGCCAAGGGCTTTTAGGCGCTCCTTTGTGTAGTTTTCGAAGACCCACCTGTCGTAAGAGGGAGAATCTAAGCTCTTTTTAACTAGGTTTTCGTAGATTTTTCTGCTGTTCCTAACTTCTTTCTCGGAGTTTGCGTTGGGCATAGAGATACTTCTTGTTTTGGTTTACGTAGACCTTTATTTCTATGTAAAAATATAAATATTGTCCAGTTTACGTTATACGAATGTAAATGAAATACCGCCAAAATCAAATAAATGTATAGCAAGGACGGAGAAAATATGGAGCTGGATGGAACAAATGTTAAAATCCTTAGAATGTTACTTTCGGATGCTAGACTTTCAAGCAGACAAATAGCGAGAAAAACCAGCGTCTCCATAGGAACAGTACTCTCAAGGATTAAAAAGATGGAACAAACAGGCATAATAAAGGAATATTCAGCGATTGTTGATCATGAAAAACTTGGCTACGAATTGACTGTTGTGATTGAAATGACGATTTCTAAGGGCAGATTTCAAGAAATAGCCAAGGAGATCACAAAAGTGCCTAACGTTTGTTGCGTTTACAACGTAACGGGTTTGACTGATGCTATGGTTATCGCCAAGTTTAAGAAGAGGGAAGAGTTAAGTGGCTTCACGAAATATCTGCTTTCCTTACCCTATGTGGAGAGAACGAACACGCACGTTGTTCTGACCACCATGAAGGAAGATTTTAGAGTGCTTTAGGTCAACGCATAGCTGAATAAGATTTAATTTAAGGCTTACTGGTTAGTTTATTCTTGCTGATTTGAGATAGGCGGGGGTTGCCAAGCCAGGTCAAAGGCGCAGCCCTGAGGCGGCTGTCCCGTAGGGGTTCGTGGGTTCGAATCCCACCCCCCGCACTTCTTGACGAACCTTCCTCACTTTTGAAACCGCTATTTATGCCTCCGTGCGCGTCTAAAAGTTTAATAGGTTTTCTCTATATCAGAATCAACTATGAGCAAAAAAATCGACTTGAGAAAGCAGCTTAAGCATCTCTATTCTAGCCCAAAGAAACCGAACACCATCGATGTTCCTCCCGCCAAGTTCTTGACGGTAACAGGAAGAGGCGAACCCGGTTGCGAAGCCTATCAAGCGGCCCTCAACGCTCTATACTCAGTCGCCTACACGGTCAAGTTTAAGGCCAAGGCTGTCGGAAACGACTTTGTCGTCATGGGCTTGGAAGGACTCTGGTGGTTTGACGACCCCCAGGCATCTTTCGGCGAAGTGCCGAGAGAGGAGTGGAACTGGAAGTCCATGATCAGGCAGCCCGACTTCATCACGTCGAAGATGGTGGAAGAAGCGAAGGCGGAAGCCAAGAAGAAGAAAGGGTTCAAAAAGATCGATAAAGTCATCCTCGAAGAGTTCCACGAGGGATTGTCGGCGCAGATCATGCATGTCGGTCCCTTCTCAGAAGAAGGCGACACCATTGCCAAGCTACACAAGTTCATCCAGGAGAACGGCTACAAGATGCGTGGGTACCACCACGAGATTTACATGAGTGACCCACGGAGAACGGCTCCAGAGAGATGGAAGACCATCATAAGACAACCCATAGAAAAAGCATAATAAGAACAAAACATGCGCGCGCGAGAGAATGTCGGCCTCCAAAAATCGGTCCGGGATAAACCTGAAACTATAAATTTTATACCATCCAAAAAGATTTAACCGATACGTGTAGGGAAGGCACCATGGAAAAACGAAATCAAACGACGCCAACTCCGGTAGCTAATAGCATGAGCGAACCTGTCATCCGGGAGCTTACTTCGGAACTCCTTGACGATTACCTCAAATTTTTCGACAACGACGCATTCGCAGATAACCCCGCTTGGGCTGGTTGCTACTGCATGTACTACCACTTCTCAGGGACGGAGGAAGAATGGGATATGCGCACCGCGTCTGAGAACCGCGCCACAATCAGCGACCTCATCCGTAACGGCCAAGCCCACGGGTTGCTAGCCTACGTAGGCGGTAAACCTGTTGGCTGGTGCAAAGCCGCGCCCCGTCTTGCTCTACCAAAACTCAACCTTTACAAAGATTTACAGGTCGATGAGGCCGACCGAGTCGGCTCCATAGTTTGCTTCGTTATCGCCAAACCATACCGTGGCCGAGGGATAGCCCGTCGTCTTCTAGACGCTGCATGTGATGTTTTAGCGCATCGCGGATTCGCATTCGCAGAAGCCTATCCTCGCAAACACGCTGGATCAGAGGCTGATAACTACGCAGGCCCACTCAAGATGTACCTTGCTGCATGATTTACCGTCTTCCGCGAGGTCGACAAGCGTGTCATCGTGCGCAAGCCGCTTGAAGTATACGCGCGCGGGAAATTTTGAGAAAAATGCTTTCCCTAATTGCCGTTGTCGCTGGATTGAGGTTAATCCACTCGTTTTTTACACTATGAACCTTCTGCTACGTTGTTTCTGAGGGTTCCAATATTCTCGATTTCCACCTCAACCAGATCACCAGGTGAAAGAAACTTTGGCTCAGGCTTCATAAAAACTGCCACGCCTGCAGGCGTTCCAGTAGCAATTATGTCGCATGGTTCCAGTGTCATAACGCGACTTATGTGATGGATCACCTCGTAAACGTTAAAAACCATGTTTTTCGTTGAAGAGTTCTGCCTCAGTTCTCCGTTCACTCTGGTGCGAATGTTCAGGTTGCTTGGGTTTCCAATCTGGTCGGCAGTTGTGATGCAGGGTCCCATAGGTGCAAAGGTGTCGAAGCTCTTTCCTCTTGTCCACTGTTTGTCTTTGAATTGGATCTCACGGGCGGAGACGTCATTGAAGGCGGTGTATCCAAAAATGTATTTTTTTGCTTCCGAAACCGGGATATTTCTGCCCTTTTTTCCTATTATAATTGCTAGTTCCGCTTCGTAGTCTAACTCTTTCACGAAACTTGGGCGCATTATAGGTTCGTCAGGGCCGATGATGGATGTTCGGGGTTTCATGAAAATTATGGGTTCGTTGGGTGTGTCTGCTCCACTCTCTTCGGCGTGGTCTCTGTAGTTTAGCCCTAAACAGATGATCTTTGGAGGCGAGAATACAGGGGCTAGAAAGGTTGCATCGCCTATTTTGATGGTTACTTTCCTTTCCTCGGTTTTTGTTGGATCAAGCATCAACTGCTCCACGGTTCGCATGCCTTCTTCACCGAGACCTATGAATTCTTCGATGGTAGAGGGAAGAGAGGTTTCTAGGGCACTTGCTAGGGTCGGTAGGCTTATGATTTCGCCATCGATTAGAAGACCGTAGGATTCAACGCCCGAGTAAAGGTAACGGACCAGTCTCAAAGTCTTGTTCTTCCTATCAGCATTGTTATTGATTGCGTTTCATAATCGTTTTAAGGATTGCTTTTGAAGCTAAGTCTATGAACGTTGTTTAAGTCCTTAATCTGCATGCATGCACGGTTGGAACTTTAAGTGAGGACGCCTTCTTTCAGAAATTAAAAGGAGATTGCAGGGATATCACCTAGCGGACAGTGGTTTAACATCATCTGTGCGCGCATCCTATCTTTTAAGTCGCTTAGGACGTTCGGGCATAGGTCGTTTTGGACATATAGGACATGCTTTCTCAAGAATGTAAGTTGGTTTTAGAACAGTTTCTAACTCTTTCGCGACATCGTAAACAGTGCATTCTATCTCTGGATTAAACATGCATTTCATTTGTAACACCAGCAGTCATTATCAAAACATTTAGTTAATATACTTATGCGCGCGCAAAGGAGTGCAAAGATTAAAGTATAGAGGGAAAACTAAATTTTAACCACTTCTGTCTCGTGATGATTCATGCACCTATTAGCGAAAACTGGCACAGATCTCTTGCAGCAAATAGTTAATCCTTGGTATGAAGCTTTACAGAACCCCGACGAAGCACAACAGCAACTTCTAAAGAACCTAGTTGAAGGATACGCAAAAACCCTCTACGGGAAAAGACACGCTGCCCTCGACGTTAAAGGAACCGCTGACTTTCGAGCAAACTTCCCGAAGGTAAACTACAAAGAACTTTGTCCATACCTCGAGGAAGTTAAGAGAGGCAATCACGATGTCCTCTTGCCTGAGCCACCATTATGCTGGGTCATGACGCGGGGTTCTACAGGTCCCGCCAAAGTTCTTCCAGTCACGAAGGCGCATGTTGAACAGATTTTTGTCTGTGGGGCGCGGGCGCTTGTTAACCACGCCCTAAGAAACGATGATTTTGAGCTTTTAACAGGGAAGATATTGAACCTTAACTTTCCGTCAACGGTAACCACGATGGACGTAGATGGACATAAGATCACCTATGGGTACAGTTCGGGAACCTATGCAAAACTCAACCCTATGCTAAATCAAGTTAGTCTTCTGCCGCGACAAGAAGAAATTGATGCCCTTGGTCCTGGAATCGCGAAACCAGATTGGGAGAGAAGGTTTGAATATGCCTATGAGCACGCGTTGAATGAGCGTGTAGTTGCCACCATGGGCGTTACACCAGTTATCTTGTCTTTCGGCAGATATGTCAAGCGGAGAGACGGAAGAAAACCTAAGGATCTTTGGAGCCTCCGTGCCCTTATCTGCACGAGTGTTCGAAAGATACAGTTCAAATACGGTCCTGTTCTTAGGAAATACTTCGGAGAAGTTCCAATAGTAGAAATGTATAGTGCCACAGAAGGTGTCTTTGCGCAGCAACTCGACGATTCACCCTATATTACCCCAAACTATGACAAATACTATTTCGAGGTTGAAACACGTAAAGGTTTGAAAATGCTCCATGAACTTAAGAGGGGTGAATGGGGAAGACTCATCATCTCGTCTTGTCTATTTCCTAGATACGACATTGGAGACATGGTTGAAGCCATGGGAAATAACTATTTCCGAGTCTTTGGAAGAGCCAAAGCCTTAACCATCCTTGAACACAGGTTATACAGGCTTCTGTTTGGGTGGTTCCTCTAGGCTGAGAACTATGGGGGCCTAGGATGCCTTTTGGCAGCCGTCGTCGCCGCGTAGATCGCAACGACAATGATAATTATCCCAACGATTATCAAAAGGATAGGGCCCCAATAACGAACAGACATGGGAACGATTGTATGTAGATAAGCCATCAAGCCCACAACTATCAAGATTAAACCGCCTATCAACGGGCCGACATAACCATATTCCTTCTTTTCATATTTCTCCGCCTTCTCGGACTTTTCCCGTTTCTCACGTTTTTCACTCTTCTCCTCTTTTTCCATCCGCACTCGTGGAGGCAAGGGCCCAAGGGCAGCGCCGCACTTTGAACAAAAAACCATTTCTTCACTGACTTCTGCACCACATTTTGGGCAATAAGGCATGCTTTTCACCTTGAACTCGTCTAAGTCATTTGATTCGATGAGTATTTAAAAGACACCCTATGGTTGAAGGAATAAATGCAAGAAAGGGTGTGAATTGCGTCGCCTGTATGGAGCGTCTTCAGATCGTTAAGGAGTGTCTGCGATATTTGAACAGGTCGGGAAACATGTAATAGGTCGCTCCTTTAACCGCGTAACCCAGAGACTTCGCAATATCAAAGCCGTCACTCACTCTATTCTGAGTTCTCGTGAAAACCCCCGCCCTCTTTTCATAGGAAACTCTTCCAAACATTGCCATCAACCTAGAAATCTTGTGATCTTCTGCGACTCCTAACTCAGGATCGTAGGGTCCATTTCCGTTCTCAGACATCTTGCAAGCAACGTTGTACAACAAGGCTATGCTACATCCGGGAACGCTTGCTCCAATCACCGGAATGCCATGTATTCTAATTGTCGGAAATTTCAGGGAAAGACGAGTCACGAAGTTTAGTCCCATGATTCCAAATCTTCTGCCCAAGTTAAGACGGTCTCTTGGTCTCAAGGAAGGAACGGTAGCGACAACGTCTTTGCTCTTAAAGGCGTAATACATCACTTTAAAATAGTTATCATATTCATCCATTTCAGAAAATAAGTAGGCATCATCAATTTCGGTTCCCGTGGAAAAAAGAGAGTCGATGTCGTGAAAAACGATTATTCGTCCCTTGGCATGCTTAAAACCCAAATTCCTTCCTATAGCAGGAGAATCCCACCACAAATATTTGATGATCCCAGAATTCCAAAGTTTCATCCTATACTCATGATATTCCTTCGGAGAAATCACTCTTGAGTCTCCTATCTCTGGCAATTCCACATTTTCTCCAGCATCGACAATTATGAATTCAATTGCCTTGCTTTTCCCGTCCTTTTCTTCAAAAACCTTTTTTGTGATTTCCCAGTTACTGAACGTCTCTTCGAGGGCCTTTCTATCTTTTTCTCCCCTTCCTGTTGTTATCACTGAAAAGATTGGTTTTCGCATAAACCATACTATGAAGCGACATAGGTTTTTATCAGTTTTGTATGTCTGGCCAAGATTCAAAGCAAGGTTCTCGGTCTCGTGGCAAGCGCAACTCATTTTCCAACGTATTTGTCAATTTATTACGGAGAGATCTGCGTGATCCTTTCCCGCCGCCCTGCACAGGATTAGCCTAATGTTCGCAATGCGCGCGCAGGATAAGGCTTATTACATGATTATTTGGAATTTCAAAGACAGGTTATGAAGAAGGGGTAATTGTGAAAAGCTCTAAGAGGGTCTTAGGGATTGTTGCGAGCCCTCACAATTCGGGAAACACAGCAACATTAGTTGAAGAAGTTTTGAAAGGGGCAGAAGAGAGGGGATATGAAACAGACCTAAAATGTCTGGGAGACCTAGAAATATATCCGCTGACCACAAGTGCTTCAGACAAACCATATGGAGTAGATGGCCCCAAAGACGACATGGAGCTGATTCACTCGTCCCTTGAGAGAATGAATATACTTGTTTTTGGAACTCCTATTTACTACGATCATGTTAGCGCTCGTGCGAAAATATTCATTGACCGCCTAATCTACTACAACAAGGAAAGCACGAAAAATAGTTTTCCCAAGAATGCACGTGCCATAATTATCATAACTTACGAATGGGACAAGCCCAATGCTTATAGTAGCGTGGTAGAGTGGATAAAACATACACTTGAAGCATATTTCAAAATGAAAGTCGTTGCATCGCTGCAAGCTGAAAACACCGTTAAAAACCCTGTAGCCAGCAGAGAAGATCTATTGAAGAAAGCTCGCCAGATGGGTGGGAACTTGTAGTAAGAATACCATTCCGTAAGCGTGTGCCCTGCGCGGTTCCTTCCTGCCTCCCCTGCGCAGGATTAAGCTGATGCCGGCGACTCCGGATTCGTAAACTCCCGGGGTGCCTCGAAACCAACCCTATATAATCTCGGATATTGCC
>JABAOH010130448.1_pt5 | contig 23873 bp, 23 predicted proteins | sample 7062181 | NCBI WGS metagenome assembly JABAOH01 (sample SAMN14538630, study PRJNA623070) | marine sediment metagenome | biome: marine biome [ENVO:00000428]; feature: marine pelagic biome [ENVO:01000023]; material: deep marine sediment [ENVO:00002113]; isolation source: pool of 5 deep marine... | reverse complement strand
TGTCGACGGCGACCTTCCGGCTCATGGATCCGGTCAGCCAGCGCATGATGGGCGTGCGCGCCGACATGACGATCCAGGTGGCGCGCATCGCCGCGACCCGGTTGGCACAGGCGCCGCGGCCCTTGCGCCTCGCCTATGCCGGCAACGTGCTGCGGGTCAAGGGCTCGCAGCTGCGGCCGGAGCGGCAGTTCATCCAGGCCGGGGTCGAAATCATCGGGTCCGAGTCAGCCTGCGCGGATGCCGAGATCATCCTTCTTGCCGTCGAGGCGCTGGGCGAGGCCGGCGTCGACAAGCTGTCGGTCGACGTCAATATGCCGACCCTGGTGCCGGCGCTGTGCCGGGCCGTCGGCCTCGAAGGTAAGGCTGAGGTCGATCTGCGCGCCGCCCTGGACCGCAAGGACGCGGCCGCCGTCGCCGCGGCGGGGGGCAAGGCGGCCGATCTGTTCGGCGCTCTGTTGCGCGCGTCCGGCCCGGCCGACGCGGCACTGAAGGCGCTGGCGGCACTCGACCTGCCGGAAGAGTGCGTCGCGGAACGGCGGCGCCTCGAAGACGTCGTCGCCATCCTGAACGAGGCGATGCCGGCGCTGACTCTCACCGTCGATGCCGTCGAGTACCGCGGCTTCGAATACCAGACCGGCCTCAGCTTCACCGTCTTCGCCCGCGGCGTGCGCGGCGAGATGGGTCGCGGCGGCCGCTATCATGTCTCGCAGAACGGCGAGCCGGCGACCGGCTTCTCGCTGTTCCTGGACAGCGTGCTGCGGGCCCTGCCACGACCGGGCAACGGCGAGCGCCTGTACCTGCCGTACGGCACCACGCCGGCGCAGGGCCAGTCGCTGCGCGACGACGGCTGGATCACGATCGCCGGCCTCGAGCCCGAGGGCGATCCTGCGGCCGAAGCGCTGCGCCTGGGCTGCACGCACATCCTGCGCGACGGTACCGCCGTTGCGTTGAACGGCGCCTCCTGAACATCAATGCAAGGTCACTGAATCCATGAGCAATGTGGTGGTCGTCGGCTCGCAGTGGGGCGATGAGGGCAAGGGCAAGATCGTCGACTGGCTCAGCGAGCGGGCCGACGTCGTGGTGCGCTTCCAGGGCGGCCACAACGCCGGCCACACGCTGGTCATCGACGGGACGACCTACAAGCTGAGCCTGCTGCCGTCCGGCGTCGTGCGCCCCGGCAAGCTGTCGATCATCGGCAACGGCGTCGTCGTCGACCCCTGGGCGCTGCTCGACGAGATCGAAAACATCCGCGGGCAGGGCGTGGAGGTCTCGCCCGAGCGGCTCAAGCTTGCCGGCAACGCGCCCCTCATTCTGCCGCTGCACCGCGAGCTCGACCAGGCGCGCGAGGCGGCCAGCGGCAGGGGCAAGATCGGCACCACCGGCCGCGGCATCGGTCCGGCCTACGAGGACAAGGTGGCGCGGCGCGCGATCCGGGTCTGCGACCTCGCCGACCGCAAGGCGCTGGAAGCCAAGGTCGACCGCCTGCTCTCGCACCACAACGTCCTGCAGCGCGGCATGGGGCTGGACGAGATCGACCGCAAGAAGCTGCTGGACCAGTTATTGGAGCTGGCGCCGCGCCTGCTGCCCTACGCTGCCAGCGTCTGGAAGGAGCTGGACGAGGCGCACAAGGCCGGCCGCCGGATCCTGTTCGAGGGCGCGCAAGGGTTCCTCCTGGATATCGATCACGGGACCTATCCGTTCGTAACCTCGTCGAACACGGTTTCGGGTGCAGCGGCCGCGGGGTCGGGTATGGGGCCGAACCGGCTGGGCTATGTGCTGGGCATCACCAAGGCCTATACGACGCGGGTCGGCGAGGGCCCGTTCCCGACCGAGCTCGACGACGAGGTCGGCCAGCGGCTGGGCGAGCGCGGCCGCGAGTTCGGCACGGTGACCGGCCGCAAGCGCCGCTGCGGCTGGTTCGACGCGGTGCTGGTGCGCCAGGCCATCAAGGTCGGCGGCATCGACGGCATCGCGCTGACCAAGCTCGACGTGCTCGACGGGCTCGAGGAGCTGAAGGTCTGCGTCGGCTACCGCATCGGCGGCCAGGAATACGACCATTACCCGTCCTCGATGGCCGGCCAGGCGGCGGCGGAGCCGGTCTACGAGTCGATCGGCGGCTGGCAGGAAAGCACGCAAGGCGCCCGGAGCTGGGCCGACCTGCCGGCCACCGCGGTCAAATACATCCGCCGCATCGAGGAGCTGATCGAGGCGCCGGTCGCGCTGCTGTCGACCAGCCCCGAGCGCGAGGATACGATCCTGGTCAAGGATCCGTTCGCGGGATGAAAGCAGACAATAAGGTAAGTTGCATGCCGCGCATCCTGACGATCACGGTCGAGGATGGCTCGATTCGCGCGGAGCTGTTCGACACGGAAACCGACGATGCGATCTACGAGACCGCGCCGTTTTCCTCGGAGGCGCAGCTCTGGGGCGAGCAGGTCTATTTCCACACGCCGCTGTCGCTGCCGCGCGAATCCCATGCCCGCGACGTCGTCGAGCTGGGCGAACTGGCTTTCTGGACCGAAGGCAATTCGATCGCCATCGGCTTCGGCCCCACGCCGATATCCGTTGGCACTGAAATCCGGCTGGCCTCGCCCTGCAATGTCTGGGGGCGCGCCTTGGACGACGTCAAGGCGCTGATCAATGTCGGCTCCGGCGCGATGATCCACGTCACCCGCGAGGACTAAGGCGGACGATCCCCCGTTGCCCGGAGGCGCCATCTTTATAACCGGGGCCCGCTGGTATTGTTGTGGCGGCAGGAACTGCGACGCAAGACCGGGTAAGACCGCAAAGACGGGCTATGCCCGAAATGTGTGATAATCTGGCATGACTGCCACCGGTAAGCTGTCTGGCATCCGTTGGAAGGCGTTTGTGGAGAATGCCTGAATTCGAATTCAGCGACGGAATCGATCTGGAGCGGGACTTGAATGACGAGTATCTGCTTCGACTCTGTGCGCGCGGAACCGTGCGGACCCTGGAATGTAACGAACATCTCTATTACCAGGGCGATGACGCGGACCATGTCTATGTCCTTAAGACCGGGGCCGTCAAAGCCACCTGTTCGGATGAAAACGGCCACGAAACGCTCTTGAAAATCCACGGACCGGGCGACTTGCTGGGGCTGTCGGCCCTCAGGCCCAAGGCGGTGCGCGACGCCAACGCCATTGCACTTGAACCTGCCGAGGCGGCCGCGTTCAGTAAGGACGAGTTCTTCGAATACATCAGATCGGATGGAGAGCTTGGCGTGCTGCTGGTGCGTGTCCTTTTGAAGCGCCAGCAGCAATTGCATGCTCGCGTAAGCGAGTTTTCGGGCCATCATGTGGACCAGAGGCTGGCCAGAGCGATATTGCAGCTGAATGCAGAGGCGGCGACGCGGGCGCCTGCTGGCGCCACTCCTGACCTGCCGATTACCCATGAGGAACTCGCCACGCTGGTGTTGTCGCGGCGACAGTACGTAACGGCTATCCTGCGGGACTTTGTTTCCCAAGGGTTGATTGAGAACCGCCGGCGCTGCGTTCGCGTAATCGATTCCGACGGCCTGCGCCGAATTGTCTTCGGCGGCCACTAACTTGCACCGCTGTTCCGCACGGGCGTGTGCACCGGGGCCGGGCGTGTCACAACAGATAATTCTCCAAATGTCAAAAATCTGACATTCAAGATCATGCAGCAGTCTGTAGGCTGGTGGCGTTGAATGGATGCGAACACTGTCATCTGCCTGTCGTTGGGCAACGCTGTGAGACTTGGAGATGCGTCGCATGAAATTGCAGGACAAAGTCACGATCGTAACCGGCGGCGGCCAAGGGATTGGCGAGGCGATTTGTCGGGGGTTCGCTAATGAATCCGCGACCGTGGTAATCGCAGACAAGGACAACGTGACCGCCGGGAATCTGGCTGGCGCGATCCGCGAGACGGGCGGCATGGCGCAGTCTATCGAGGTCGACGTTGCCGATCCGGAGGCTGTCGCCAACATGGTCGATACCGTTATTCGAGACCATGGCCGGATCGACGTCTTGGTCAACAACGCCGGCGCGCGCACCATCAAGGGGTTTCTGCAACATACGCTGGACGACTGGAACAGGATGATCGACATCAACCTTACCGGTCCGTTCCTTTGCAGCCGTGCGGTGGTTCCGCACATGCTGGAAACTGGTGGCGGCAGGATTATCAACATCGCTTCCATCGCCAGCTTTATGGGGCGTCCGAACCGTTGCGCCTATGTCGCCGCCAAGTCGGGCCTGTTGGGGCTCACCCGGGCGATGGCCGCAGACCTGGCCGGCAAGGGCATACGGGTCAACGCGATCGTTCCGGGAATGATCGCTTCACCGTTCAACCAGGCATTCGCAGAAGCGTCAGACACGGGGCCTGCCTGGGCCACAGAAAATCTGGTCGGTCGATGGGGCGAGCCGCAAGACCTGGCAGGTGCTGCGGTATTCCTCGCGTCGGCGGATTCGGATTTCATATCGGGAGCCGAAATCAAGGTCGACGGCGGCTGGCTTGCGGCCAGATCGCGATCTGGCGAGGTGCCCATGTGGGATTAGGGGGTATGTGCCTGTGCTGGCGAAGACCCGTGCCCCCCGAATGATCAATCCGCTAGCGAAAGTCGACTGAGCTGCGGATTTTCTCGGTCGATGGATATGATAACAGGGAGGAGATACCATGATTAAACAGTTCGTAAGTGAGAAGGTGTCACGACGCGATCTGCTGCAGATCGCGAGTCGTTATGGTCTTACATCGACACTTCTGGGTGGTGCAGCGCTTACCGGGGCGATAACCGCGCCTCGTTTGGCCGCGGCTGCAAATTCGACTTACAACAAGCGCTTCAAGATGCAGCCCAAGCACACGCTGAAATTCGGCGCCTCGGGGTTCAATGAACGCAATCTTCTTATCGAGCGGGCCGGTTGCCTTGAGTTCGTCCGCGATATCGAAGAGCGCACCGACGGCGCCATCAGGATCGAGTTCATCGGTTCCAATCAGATCTGCGGCCAGCTCAACTGCGTGAAGAAGACGCAGCAGGGTATCGTCGATATTTTCGCGGCGTCGACCCAGAATACCGCTGGCGGAGCGCCATACTACAACGTTCTCGATTACGCCTACATGTTCCCGACCCGTGCGTCGGAATACTATTTTCTGTACCACCCGGCGAGCGAAAAGTTACTCCGCGAACCGCTGCGCAAGCAGCACAAGCTGCAATTCCTGTTTTCTGTCTGCCAACTTCGCGGCATCCAGCTTGGCCTGAAGTGGAAAGACCGGCCGGATGTAACAAAGATCGAAGAGTTGTTCGGCACCAAGAACCGCGTTACCGGCACGCAGCTTGGCCGCATCGCGATGGAACTGCTGCATCTGAACCCGGTGCCCATCGCATGGGAGGAAACGCTCGATGGCCTGAAGCAGGGGCTGATCGACGGCGCGGAAACCTGGTCGTCGGCGGTCGCCTACGCCAACATGTCGCCCGTCGTTTCGCAGGTCGTCGACCTGCGGTTCTTCTCGGGCTTCGAGCACACGGCAATGAGCGAACCAGTATTCGACAAATTGGGCAGCGACCTTCAGGACGATGTCATGGAATCGGCCTACTTTACGCAGGCGCTGATCCAAGGGGCGCACGAGGCCGCGTTGGTCAATACGGTCGGTCATTCCATACCGCAACTGCCGAATACGATTTTTGTGAAGAACGGCACGCGTTTCGTGCCACTGTCGGACGAAGAACGTGCCAAGGCAGCCAAAATGTGCGCGCCGGAGTTCGTCCCCGAGCCTTGGGAGCAATGGCGCGAGCGGATCAACGGCTGGGCCGGCGGTATCGACACCTATAGCGAAATCCACAGTATCGCCCGGGAAATCCCGGCCGACACGCTGGTCGAGAACGTGGAGCCACGCCGCTGGTGGAAAGCCTGATAACCCTGTCCGCCGGACGAGGTTCTGCGTAGAGAATCGCGTCGGTTGCGTTTGGCCTGCCTACCGGGATTGCGCGGAGCGATTTCCGTGCAACCCCTTGTTCGGGGCGGCCCGGCTGCCGGAGTGCGGTCGGGCTGCCGGGGCGTATATCTGGCTAAGATTTGGGGAAGGCAACGATAATGAGCGAAGCTGCGGTTTCTGCAAACCCGCAAGCCACCGGGCGTCCGACGCCGGATGCCAGTGCGGCAGTGAAGCGAATCTCCAATCGCGTCCTGGTCGACGGGAAACTGCGCGCGGCGTTGTCCGACGAATCCTTCGAGGTCATTAATCCGGCCGACCTCACCGTAATCGGCCATGCGCCGCGTTGCCGCGAGGCCGATGTAAACGCCGCGGTCGATGCCGCAGCCGATGCATTCAAGTCATGGAGCAAGGTGCCGGCGCGCGAACGCGGCCGCATGGTCCAGTTGGCTGCCGATCGCGTGGAGGCGGAGCGGGGGCTTGTTGAGCACATACTGGCGCTGGATACCGGCAATGCCCTGCGCACGCAGGCCCGCCCGGAAACCGCCTCGACGATCGATTTGACCCGCATGTTCGGTGGACTTGCCGGCGAGCTTAAGGGCCAAACCGTTCCCGCCGCGTCACCGGGCGTCCTGCAATATACCACTTGCGACCCGATTGGTGTGGTCGGCGGGATTATCCCATGGAATGCGCCGCTGTTTCTTTTCGTCGCCAAGGTGGCCCCCGCGCTGGTCGCGGGGAATTGCGTGGTGATCAAAACGGCCGAGCAGGCGCCGCTCTGTGTCCTGCTTCTCGCCGAGATCATGAGCAGGGAACTGCCGCCGGGCGTCCTCAACGTTATCTCCGGTTTCGGGGAGGAATGCGGCAAGCCGCTGGTCGAACACGAGCTTGTCCGCAAGGTCACGTTTACCGGGTCGCTTCCGGTCGGCCAGGCGATCGCGAGTTATGCCGCGCCGAAATTGTGTCCCGTGACCCTGGAACTGGGGGGCAAGAATCCAAGCATCATTCTGGCCGATGCCGATCTGGACCTCGCTATCCCGGGTGTCATCGACGGTATGCGCTATACGCGGCAGGGCCAGGCCTGCACGGCCGGATCCCGTGTCTTCGTGCATGAAGATATTTACGACCGCATCGTCGATGGCGTCGTCGAAAGGCTGGCCAAAATCAAACTCGGCGATCCGCTGGACGAGGCGACCGACATGGGCGCTATTATTTCAGAAGAACAATTCCAGCGGACGCTGCGTTATATGGAGATTGCGCGCAGCACGGCCGGCGCGCGCATCCTGTATGGGGGCGAACGCCCGACCGACCCGTATTTGAGCAAGGGTTATTTCTATCCGCCGACGCTGCTCGACGGGCTTCCTATCGATTCCGATGTCTGCCGCGACGAAATTTTCGGGCCGATTGCCACGGTGCTGCCGTTCACTGATTTCGACGACANNTGTAGAGCGCATCGAGGCGGGTTTTGTGCAGGTCAATCAGTGCGTGGCGCCGCGGTCGAACGTGTCGTATGGCGGCCTCAAGATGAGCGGGCTCGGAAAGGAATATGCGCTCGACAGCATGGTCACCCACTTCACCAGCTCCAAGACTGTGCTGATCAAGCGAGGCACGCCGGGTCCACTGGGCTGACTGCGCCAAACGGGATACGACATGAACGTAGCCGGAGAGGCAAATATGGAAGAGGTTATCGGTTTTATCGGACTGGGCAACATGGGTGCGCCAATGGCCGAGCAGCTTGTGAAAGCAGGCAACAAGGTTCGGGCCTACGATATGTCGGAAGCTGCGCTGGCGCGCGCCGGGCAAATGGGCGCAATGGTCGCAGACTCGATCGAGGACGTAGCCGCCGGCGCTTCGGTCGTGATCACCATGCTGCCGGCCGGCGCGCATGTGCGCGCAGTCTATCTGGGCGCGGGCGGACTTATCGAGACAGCAGTGCCGGGGACGCTTCTGATCGAGTCTTCGACCATCGATATCGACACGTCACGTGCCGTGGGCAGCGCGGCGGTGGCGGCTGGCCTCGAAATGATAGACGCGCCGGTTACAGGCGGTGTCATGGCGGCGCGCGTGGGCAAGTTGAACTTTATTGTCGGTGGCGATGAGTTGGCGGTCGAACGCGCGAGGCCGGTGCTCGACGTCATGGGGCAAAACATTCTCTACGCGGGTGCACAGGGCAGCGGGATCGGGGTCAAGATTTGCAATAACATGGCGCTTGGCATCTCGATGATCGCCGCGGCGGAAGCCCTTATGCTGGCCAAGCGGCTGGACCTCAACCTGGAGAGGACCTTCGATATCATCTCCAAGGCGTCCGGACAGAACTGGGCCTTGAACAATTATTGCCCCCTGCCCGGGCTGGTTGACGGCGTGCCGGCCAACAACGGCTACAAACCCGGTTTCACGGCGGCAATGATGCGCAAGGATCTGCGCCTCGCGCTGAACGCGGCGGAATCGGTCGACGCCTGTACGCCGCTCGGCGCGCAAGCCCTGTCAATTTTCTCGATATTCTGTGCGGCCGGTGACAGCCAGACCGATTACTCGGGAATCTCGAAAATGATCGGCGGTGACGCCTGGGATTACTTCTTCGACCCCGGTGCCGATTGAGCGCCGTCCTCTGTCCGCGCTCCCCGGCTGTACGCTGCGACCAGCGCCAGCTCTTTCGGGCCTGTTGGGCGGTAAAGGATCATTTCGGATAGGAAAGAGAATGGGTAGGGGGCATGGCCCCCTTCCCGGATTACGAAAATTCGCCGACCGGCAGGCGCTGTTCCTTGGCCGCGTTGCGCATGGCCTTCTGCAGCTTCTCGAAGGCGCGCACCTCGATCTGGCGCACCCGCTCGCGGCTGATGCCGTAGACCTTGCTGAGGTCCTCCAGGGTCATCGGCTCGTCCTGCAGGCGGCGTTCGGTCAGGATGTGCCGCTCGCGCTCGTTCAGCGTCTGCATCGCCTCGCCCAGCAGCTCGCGGCGCTTGTCCAGCTCCTGCGCCTCGGCGACCAGCGTTTCCTGGGTCTCGGACTCGTCCATCAGCCAGTCCTGCCACTCGCCATCATTGTCCTGGCGGAGCGGGGCGTTGAGGGAGTGGTCGCCGCCCGACAGACGGCGGTTCATGCTGACCACGTCGTCCTCGCTGACATCGAGCGTGGTGGCGATCTGCTTGACGCTCTCGGGCGACATGTCGCCTTCCTCGATCTCCTGCAGCTGGCCCTTCAGCCGGCGCAGGTTGAAGAACAGCTTCTTCTGCGCTGCCGTTGTGCCCATCTTGACCAGCGACCAGCTGTGCAGGATGTATTCCTGGATCGAGGCGCGGATCCACCACATGGCATAGGTCGCCAGGCGGAAGCCGCGCTCCGGATCGAAGCGCTTGACCGCCTGCATCATGCCGACATTGCCTTCGGAGATCAGCTCGGCCAGCGGCAGGCCGTAGCCGCGGTAGCCCATGGCGATCTTGGCCACCAGCCGCAGGTGGCTGGTCACCAGCCGCTGCGCGGCGTCGGCGTCGCCATGCTCGCGCCAGCTCTTGGCGAGCATGTACTCCTCCTCGGGCTCCAGCATCGGAAACTTCCGGATTTCCTGAAGATACCGCTGGAGATTGCCCTCGGGGCTTATGACGAGGCTCGGCACTTGGGCCATGACGTGGCGTCTCCTTGTTGTGAGCCAAACGGAACGTTCTGCGATGACCCTTCAAGGCATTGCAGAATTTATTATATAACAAAACTCTAATTTATGGGAAGGCGCGCAGGCCCCCTCATTCCCCGTCCGGCGGCATACCGTGTGGAGATATATATGCTCTTACGAAACTTTTTCCAAGATGTCGCATAACTCTTTCATATCTTTGGGCATTTCCGCCTCGAACCGCATCCTCTCGCCGCTGTCCGGGTGGTTGAATGCGAGGAGCCGCGCGTGCAGCGCCTGGCGCGGAAACGACCGCAACGCCTCGACAACGGTTTCCGGCAGGCCTTTAATCCGTGCCCGCGTCGTCCGGCCGTAGAGCGGATCGCCGACCAGCGGATGCCCGGCATGGGTCATGTGCACCCGGACTTGGTGCGTGCGACCCGTTTCCAGCCGGCACTCGACAAGACTTGCGACCGACCCGAATCGCTTCAACCGCCGGTACCGGGTCGCCGCCGGCTTGCCCTTGTCCCCGCGGACCACCGTCATTTTCTTCCGGTTGCGCGAGTCGCGCCCGATATTGCCCTCGATCCGGCCCGATGCCGGTGTCGGTGCACCCCAGACCACGGCAAGATATGCCCGATCCGCGGTGCGTTCCGCAAACTGGCGGGAGAGCGCCTGGTGCGCCCGGTCCGTCTTGGCCGCAACGAGGATGCCACTGGTGTCCTTGTCGAGCCGGTGCACGATGCCCGGGCGACGCACCCCTCCGATTCCCGAAAGGCTATAGCCGCAATGGGCGATCAGCGCATTGACCAGGGTCAAATCGGGGTTACCCGGCGCCGGATGGACCACGAGGCCCGGCGGCTTGTCGATGACGACGATCTCCGAATCCTCGTACAGGATGTCGAGCGGGATCGCCTGGCCCCGGGGCGCGTAGGGTGCGGGTTCTGGAACCGCGGTGGCCAGCGCCTGGCCGGGTTTGACCCGGTATGACGGCTCCGTTATGGTCACGCCGTCGGCGCTCACCCGGCCCTCCTCGATCAGCGCTTTCAGGCGGCTGCGCGAAAGGCCGGTGTGGCGCGCGGCAAGGACGCGGTCGAGGCGCTGCCCGGCCTCGTCATCCTCCACGTTGTGGATCAGGATATCTTCGCGGCCCGTCATGACGGGCAGACACTGGACGAATCCATGCAGGCGCTCAAGGCCCTCGTCATCTTCCTGGGTGCGCTCATCGTCATCATGATGGGCATCCTCGCCTACGGCATCGCAACCAAGTTCGGCGACGTCGCGGACGGCGGGAACGCGGAGGGGCCCGGCGTGCCGATTGGTGCGCCGGTCATGGCCGAGCCTTGGGAGACGGTCCGGATCGGGACGCCCCCCGGCACGCGCGTGGCGGAGACCGTTGTCGCCGAGGGCCGCATGGTCGTCCGGCTGGAACTGCCCGACGGCAGGCAGCGCTACCTCGTGTTCGACCTGGACGTCGGCCAGCAGATCGGCACGGTCGACCTCGTACCGGAGGGGGACGGTCAATGAATTTCGGCAGCGACAACATGGCCGGCTTCTCGCCGGAGATGCTCGACGCTCTGGCCCGCGTCAACGACGGCCGTGCGATGCCGTACGGGGCCGACGCGGTCACCGCACGCCTCAAGGCGCGCATCGCCGAGGTGTTCGAGACCGAGGTCGAGGTATTTCCCGTGGCCACCGGAACCGCCGCCAACGCCCTGTCGCTCGCGCTGATGTGCCCGGCCTGGGGCGCCGTCTGGTGCCATCCCGAAAGCCACGTCAACACCGACGAATGCGCGGCGCCCGAGTTCTATACCGGCGGCGCGAAGCTGATCGCGGTGCCCGGCGGGCACGGCAAGTTCACCGCAGAAGCGTTGTCGGGGGCGCTGGAATACGCCGGTTACCGCGGCGTGCACGAGGCGCAGCCGGCGGCGGTTTCGATCAGCCAGGCGAGCGAATCCGGAACCGTCTATTCGGTAGACGAGATCGCCGCCATCGCCGAGGTCTGCCGCGGCCGCGACCTCGGCCTGCACATGGACGGCGCGCGCTTCGCCAACGCGCTGGTGACGCTAGGCTGCAGCCCGGCCGAGGCGACCTGGAAGGCCGGCGTCGACGTGCTCTCCTTCGGCGCCACCAAGAACGGCGCGCTGGCCGCCGAGGCGGTGGTAATCTTTGCCGACCGGTTCCGCGGGCGGGCCGCCGAGATGGGCTTCCGGCGCAAGCGGGCGGCGCACCTGTTCTCGAAGATGCGGTTCCTGTCCGCTCAGCTCGAGGCCTATCTCGCCCGCGATTTGTGGCTGCGCAATGCCCGCCACGCCAACGCCATGGCCGCGCGCCTGGCCGAAGGCCTGGCGGCGATCCCCGGCGTCTCGCTGGCCCATCCGGTGGAGGCGAACGAGATCTTCCCGGTCCTGCCGTCCCCCGCACGCGACGGGCTTCGCGCCGACGGCTTCGAATTCTACGACTGGCCCGACGCCGGACCGGACGGCGTGCGGCTGATCTGCGCGTTCGATACCGCCGAAGCCGATGTCGAGGCGTTCCTCGCCTCCGCCCGCCGCCACGCCGACGCCGCGGCGTAAGCAGGACAGCGGCATCACGAACGATGTCGCGCGATCTTTGCCGCAGCCCCGTTTCGACGCGGGGCCGCTCACAATGCCTTGGCGGCCGGTGCTCCGACGACGTGAAGCGANNATATCTCCCTTTATGGTAAGCCGCCGACGCGAAAAGGACTTAGGACGGAACAGCTTGCGGCGAGAGGAGGGTCATGCGCTCCTGCGACCATTGCCCCGGCGGTGCGGCCTGCGCCGGCAATTGCCTGACGCCGATTCTCGTGCGGGTCTTCGACCTCTATGCCGGCGGTACGACCGACAAGTTCGAGATCCTGTTCGCGCTGGACGAGGACGAGGAGGAACTGCTGGAGACGTACACCGCCAACGTACAGCGTGCGTGCTGGACGAAGGCCGGATTGAGCGCCATTGCCGAGGTCCTGGTCCGGCATGAACGGGACGCGGCCGGCCGTAACGACTGGCCGGCGGTGATCGAGGATACGCTTGCGACCGCCAGGGGCGCGTTCGAACGATTCCCGTGGCACCTGCCGGACCTCGTCGAGCAGGCATCCGACCTGCACGCCAACGTCATGGATCGCGTCGGCGGCGACGGGTTTGCCGGCGCCATGTCGAAACGCACCTTCGCCAAGGCCTGCCGGGCGATCGTCTACGGTTACCTGAAATAGGCGCGGCGGGGGCTGCGCGATACGTCCACCGTGGCGTTCCCGCCACCGCAAATGTCGCCCATCTGGTCGCGCTGCCGCTACAATGAGGCATGCAGCAGCCATTGCGACTTCATCCGGACTCGCGCTGCGTAGCGGCGACCCGCATCGACGTGGAGGTCGCGCGCCCGCGCGCGGGAAGACTGCTGCTCCGCTATGTCGTGAGTGGCAAGATCGCCGATCTGCGCCTGCCGCCCGTGGTCGCGGCCAAGCGCGCCGACGGGCTGTGGCGCCACACCTGTTTCGAGGCGTTCGTCCGGCCTGCGTCGGGCCCCGTCTATTATGAGTTCAACCTCGCGCCGTCGACGCAATGGGCGGCGTACAGGTTCGACGACTACCGGGCCGGCACGAGCATTGTGCGCGAAATCGGCCCGCCGCGCATCGAATCCCGATCGGACGGCGGCTCCTACACTTTGCTGGCATCGTTGAATCTCGAGCGGGTGCCGGACCTGGCCGGCGATACGGCATGGCACCTCGGCCTCGCCTCGGTGATCGAGGACACCGGCGGTCGCATCTCGCACTGGGCGCTCGCGCATCCGCCGGGCAAGGCGGATTTTCATCATTCCGATTGCTTTGCCCTGGAACTTCCCGCAGCGTAGCCTCCATGAGATTCGGTATAGATCGCCTGCTCGCCGAACCCGCTCTGCGGGCGCCGCTGAAAGGCGAACGCATCGCCCTGCTCGCGCATCCCGCCTCGGCCGCGCGGGACCTCACGCATTCGCTCGACGCATTGGCCGCGTGCGGCGACCTCGATGTCGCCGCCGCCTTCGGCCCGCAGCACGGCCTGCGCGGCGACAAGCAGGACAACATGATCGAGTCGCCCGACTACGACGACCCGGTCCACGGCATCCCGGTGTTCAGCCTGTATGGCGAGGTGCGCCGGCCGACCGATGCGATGATGGATGCGTTCGACGTGCTGCTGGTCGACCTGCAGGACCTGGGCTGCCGGGTCTACACCTTCGTGACGACGCTGCGCTACGTGCTGGAGGCGGCGGCGCAGCACGGCAAGGCGGTATGGGTGCTGGACCGCCCCAATCCGGTTGGCCGGCCGGTCGAAGGCCTGCTGCTGCGCGACGGCTGGGAGAGCTTCGTTGGCGCCGGGCCGCTGCCGATGCGCCATGGACTGACGCTCGGCGAGCTGGGATCGTGGTTCGTCGCGACCCACGGGCTCGACCTCGAGTATCGCGTCGTCGAGATGGAGGGCTGGCAGCCCGACGCGGCGCCGGGATACGGCTGGCCGCTCGGCGAGCGGGTCTGGATCAACCCCAGCCCCAACGCGCCGAACCTGTGGATGGCGCGCGCCTATCCGGGCACGGTGATGCTCGAGGGCACGACGCTGTCGGAGGGCCGCGGCACGACGCGGCCGCTCGAGCTGTTCGGCGCGCCCGACATCGACGCCCGGCGCGTCATGGTCGAGATGAACGAATGTGCGCCGCAATGGCTGCAGGGCTGTGTCCTGCGCGACTGCTGGTTCGAGCCGACCTTCCACAAGCATGCCGGCGTGCTGTGCAGCGGCGTGCAGATCCACACCGAAGGCCCCGGTTACGACCACGTAGCGTTCCGGCCGTGGCGGCTGCAGGCACTGGCATTGAAGGCGATCCGGCGCCTCTATCCGGACTATCCGCTGTGGCGCGACTTCCCTTACGAATACGAAGAAGACAGGCTCGCGATCGACGTCATCAACGGCGGTCCGCTGCTGCGCGAATGGGTCGACGATGCAGCGGCGACGCCGCAGGACCTGGACGCGCTGGCCGCGCCGGACGAGGCGGCCTGGCTCGACGAGCGCGCCGCGTATTTGCGCTACTGACCGGCAGTGGCGATGGCCGGCGACCGGTGCCGCGCGCCGCGGTCCCCGATTGACCGGTTCCGGCACCGTTTATATACTCGCCGAAAAAGTTGCAATCGATTGCATGAAACAGGGAGGAAATACCATGTCCAGACTGAGTCCGCGGCGCCTTACGGGGCTGGCCGCAACCTGCGCGATTGCGGCGCTCGCCCTCGGCCTTGCTGCGGTACCGGACGTACGGGCCCAGGCCATCAAGAATCCGGGCGTCCTCGTGCACGCGGCCGACGATGAGCCGACGACGCTCGACCCGGCACAGGTGGAGGCGGGAGAGGGTGGCGAGACCGTCATACTGCAGGTCTACGAGCGCTTGCTCGAAATCTCGCCCAGCGGGCCGGACCTGGTGCCGGCGCTGGCGACCCAGGTGCCCAGCGTCGCCAACGGGCTGATCTCGGCCGACGGTCTCACCTACATCTTCCCGATCCGGCGAGGCGTCAAGTTCCATGACGGTACCGCCTTGACCGCCGCCGACGTCAAGTATTCTTGGGACCGCGTGATAACCATGGATCTGCCCGAAAGTGCGGCCGACACGCTCAAGGACATCGTCGCGGCGACCCGGGTCAAGGACGAATATACGTTCGAAGTGACGCTGCAGCGGCCGAGCGCCAGCTTCCTGAACGGCGCCGTGGTCGCCATGGTCTCGTCGATCGTCAGCCAGGATGCGGTCGAGGCCAATGGCGGCGTGGTGGCCGGCGAGCCGAACCCGTTCATGGCCACCAACATGGTGGGGACCGGCCCGTACAAGTTCGTTGCCTGGAACCGCAACGAGAATCTCCAGCTGGCCGTCAACGACAACTACTGGGGCCAAAAGGCGAAGCTCGCCGTGCGCATTGAGATCGGCTCCGAGCCCGATGTCCGGGTGCTGGGACTGCGTGCCGGCGAATTCGATACCATCGAGACCGATCCGTCGTTCATCGCCGACATCCAGGGGGCCAAGGGCGTCACGGTGTATTCCGGCGGCCTGCTGCTCGAGCCGATCCATATCGGCTTTAACCTGAACATCCCGCAGGGGGCGCTGCCGAAGGGCGACACCATACCGGTCGACTTCTTCCACGACCCGCGGATCCGCAAGGCGTTCAATTATGCCTTCGACTACGGCGCGTTCCTGAACGGGCCGCTCGCCGGGTTCGGCGACTTCAACCCGCACTACATTCCGAAGGGGATATTCGGCCACGACCCGACGGCGCCGGTCTATGCCAAGCAGGACAAGGCCAGGGCCGAGGCGCTGTTCCGCGAGACCGGCTACTGGGACAAGGGGTTCACCGTCTCGGTGATCACCGAGGAGGCCAATCTGTTCGCCGATGCGGCCCTCGTCCTCAAGGACTCGCTGGAGCGGCTGAACCCGAAATTCCGGGTCAACGTGCTGGCCGTGGCCGAGGCGGTGTTCGACGAAGCCCACGCGGAGAACCCGATCAGGTACGCCATGTGGGTGAAGAACGCGGATCCGTTCGCCGACCCCCATCCGTACCTGCAGTCCTACCAGCATCCCGACGGGGAATGGGGCGAGGTGCACGGCTTCGCCAAGGGCTATCGCGATCCGGCCCAGATCGCCGGGCTGATCGACGACGCCTCGGTCGAGCTCGACCCCGCGAAGCGGTCGGCCATGTACGCCGAGCTGCAGCGGCTCCTGTTCGACGATCCGATGTGGCTGATCGCCGCCCAGGAGGGCATCGTGATGGCGCATCGCGCGTGGGTGAAGGGATTCGTGATGCAGCCGCTGTGGCCGCGCCCGAGCTTGAAGTTCGCGCTGTTCGACAAGTAGCGGCCAAGACCCGACGTTCGCGGCGTGCGTCCGTCCCGACCCGGATGGCCGCACGCCGCTGATCGCAACGACGGAGCCGTTGCCGACCATGCAGATCCGCGACTACATCCTCCGACGCCTGATGGTGCTGCCGATTCTCATCATCGGGACGTCGATCGTCGTCTTCGCGCTCACCCGGGTCGGCGGCTCGCCGATCGGCATCTACCTGTCGCACGAGATGAGCCCGGCGGAGGTCGCCGAGATCGAGGCCCGCTTCCACCTCGACAAGCCGCTGCCCGTCCAGTACGTCTACTGGCTCGGGGGCGTCGTGCGGGGCGACCTCGGCTGGTCCGGAGTCGCCGCTGCTCCGGTGGCCGAGATCTTTCCGGACAAGTTGGCGGCGACGATGGAGCTCGCCGTGGCGGCCGGTCTCGTCGCCGTGGCGCTGGGCATCGGCCTCGGGACGTTCGCCGGGGCGCGGCGCAACCGCCTGCCGGACCATGCCGTCCGCGTGCTGGCCGTCGCCGGCGCCAGCATGCCGCTGTTCTGGTTCGCCATTCTGCTGCTGATCGTCTTCTGGGTCTATCTCGGATGGTTTCCGATCGGCCGCAGCGATCCGACGATCTTTGCCAGCATCCCCCATCCGAGCGGGCTGTACACGATCGACGCCATCCTCGCCGGAAGCCTGACCGCGCTGCGTGACGCCGTCTGGCATCTGGTGCTGCCGGCGGTGACGCTCGGCTACGGCGCGACCGCCATCATCGCGCGGATGATGCGCTCGTCGCTGGTCGAGGAGCTGCAGGAGGACTATGTCGACGCGGCCCGGGCCAAGGGCCTGCCCGAGCGCCTGGTGCTGCGCCGGCACGCCCGGCGCAACGCGCTCATCCCGACGGTCACCGTGATCGGCCTGACCTTCGGATTCCTGCTCCAGGGGACGGTGGTCGCCGAGATCGTCTTCCGCTGGCCCGGACTCGGCCGCTGGATGGCCGACGCAGTTCTGCGCGGCGACCAGGCAACGATCATGGCCTATGTGATGTTCACCAGCGTTCTGTTTCTCGTCGTCAACCTCGTGGTCGACGTGGTCTACGTCTACCTCGACCGGCGCGTGGTGCTGGGAGGGTAGCCATGGCCGACGTCCGCAGGTCGCCGCAGGGATTTGCGCGGCACGCCGACTCGGCGTGGCGAGTGCGCGCCCGCCGCGGCTGGGAGCTGACCGCCAGCGTGCTGTCCAACCCGACGACCGTGATCGGCCTCGTGATCGTGGTGCTGATGATCGGCATGGCGCTGCTGGCCCCCTTTATCACGGTGCCGAACACGCCCGACCCCTACCAGATGCCGCGCGACTGGGGTGCCGTCCGGGCGCCGCCCGGCACGCCGGGCCATCCCCTGGGCACCACCAATCGCGGCGGCGACGTGCTGTACGGCGTCATCTGGGGAGCCCGCACGTCGCTGCGCCTCTCGCTCACGGTCGTCAGCCTGACCGTGGTGGTCGGCGTCATCATCGGCAGCCTCGCCGGCTTCGTCGGCGGCCGGCTGGACGAATTCCTGATGCGGATCGTCGACGTGTTCCTGTCGATCCCGGAACTGATCTTCGCGCTGGCCATCGCCGCCGTACTTGGGCCGTCCTTCGGCAACATCATCATGGCGCTGGTGGTCGTGTTCTGGGTGAAGTACGCGCGCATCATGCGGGCCCAGATCATCCGCATCAAGCAGAGCGAATACATCGACGCCGCCCGCGTCATCGGCGATTCGAAGTTGCGAATCTACCTGAAGGACGTGTTGCCGAACTCGATCACCCCGGTCATGGTTCAGGCCACCTTGGACATGGGCAACATCGTGCTGATCGGCGCGACGTTGTCGTTCATCGGCCTGTCGGAAGCCGGTATCGCCGAATGGGGCGTGCTGGTATCCGAGGGGCAGGCCGGAATATCGGCGGGCCGGTGGTGGGCCTCGACGTTCCCGGGACTGATGGTGTTCCTGTGGGCGCTGGCCTTCAACCTGGTCGGCGACGGGTTGCGCGACGTCCTCGACCCGCGCACGGAGAGCGCCCGATGACCCCGGGTGGGACGTCGAACGGCTCGTCGGCGCCACGCGGGCCCGCCGTCATCGCCGCGGTCGCCGATCTGAAGGTGTACTTCCGCTCGCGCCGCGGCGTGGTCCACGCGGTCGACGGCGTCAGCTTCGACGTCCGCGACGGCGAGACCTTGGGCCTGGTCGGCGAGACCGGCTGCGGCAAGAGCGTGACGGCCCGTTCGTTCCTGCGTTTGGTGCCGACTCCGCCCGGCATCATCGCCGGCGGCTCGATCATGTTCCGTCCGCGTCGCGTCTGCCAGGACTGTGACGGGGCGGGGTGCTCCCGTTGCCATCGCACGGGCCGCGTACCTGCCGCCTGTCCGGCGTGCAAGGGGCGGGGCTGCGGCGACTGCGCCGGCAGCGGCGACGAGACCCTCGACCTGTTGCAAGTCTCCGCTGCCCGGATCCGGGCGATCCGCGGCGACCGCATCGCGATGATCTTCCAGGATCCGGGCAAGGCGCTCAACCCGGTGCTCACCATCGGCGACCAGATCGCCGAGGTGTTCCTGCAGCACCGCTCCCGCGAGATCCTCGACGCCGCCGGGATCGACGCTTCGACCGTCGATCCGCGCGCGATCCTGCTGCGACGGCAGGCTGCGCAGCGAAGCCGTACACTCGAGCGTGCGCTGCTCGCCGTGCCGCCGCTCAGGGCTGGGCGTAACCGCATAAGGGCGGCGGTGGAAGACCTGGTCGCCGACGCCCTCGCGGAAACCCAGATCGCCAATCCGCGCAAGATCATGCAACGGTATCCGCACGAGCTGTCGGGCGGGATGCGCCAGCGGGTCATGATCGCGCAGGCGCTGGCCTGCAACCCCGATCTGCTGATCGCCGACGAGCCGACGACGGCGCTCGACGTGACCGTCCAGGCCCGGATCCTCGAGCTGATCCGCGATCTGCAGCAGCGCCGCCGCACCGCCGTCCTCTATATCAGCCACGACCTGTCGGTGGTGCGGCGCGTGTGCGACAGGGTGGCTGTGATGTACGCCGGCCGGATCGTGGAGACCGGCAGCGCCGACGATGTCTTCCGGGACCCGCGTCATCCGTACTCGCGCGGCCTGCTCGCGGCCTTGCCCTCGGCGGCGCGGGCGCGGGGACAGCTGATGGCGATCGAGGGAACCGTGCCCGAGCTCGTGGCGCCGGCGCCGTCGTGCCGCTTTTTCGGGCGCTGTCCCAACCAGGCGACGGCGTGCGGCCGCTTCGAACCGCCCCTCGAACCTGTTGGCGATGGCCATGCCGCAGCCTGCTTCATCCACCACGCGCCGCCCGCCGGAGCGGGCGACCGGCCTTCGTTCGAGGCGACGGCCAGATGACAGTGCTCGAACGTCAACCGCGGGCTGCGACGGTCGACGCCGACAGGCTGGTGCTCAGCCTGCACGGCCTGCAGAAACACTTCCCGATCCGCGAAGGCGCGCTGCAACGTATCGTCGGGCAGGTGCGGGCGGTCGACGGGGTGAGCTTCGACATCCGTCGCGGCGAAACGGTCGGCCTCGTCGGCGAGAGCGGCTGCGGCAAGACGACGCTCGGCCGGTGCGTCAGCGGCCTCGCCGAGCCGACCGGCGGCGCCGCCTGCTTCAACATCGCCGCTGCCGGCCGCGACCGGATGGCCGCCCTGCTGGCGATCCCCGAGGCCGATCGCAGCGCGCCCCAGCGCGAGGAACTGGCGGCGCTGGAGGCGGCGCATCGCATCGACCGCCTGTCCGGGTCCGCCTGGCGCCATTATCGCCGGAACTGCCAGGTCGTCTTCCAGGACGCCTTCGCCTCGTTCAATCCGCGCCATCTGGTCCGGGATATCGTCGCCCGGCCGTTGCGCGTCTATGGCGAAGCCGCGGCTGCCGAACTGGATGAGCGCGTGGTCGAGCTGCTCGAGCAGGTCGGCCTCGGCCGGCAGCACCTGTTCCGCTACCCGCACCAGTTCTCGGGCGGGCAGCGCCAGCGCATCGCGATCGCCCGCGCCCTGGCCCTGGATCCCGAGCTCATCGTCCTCGACGAGCCGACCAGCGCGCTCGACGTCTCGGTGCAGGCCCAGATCCTCAACCTGCTGCACGAACTCCAGAGCGAGCGCAACCTCGCCTACCTGTTCATCACCCACAACCTTTCGGTCGTCCGGCACGTCGCCGACCGCATCGTCGTCATGTATCTCGGCAGGGTGGTCGAGGCCGGGGACACCGCCACCATATTCGAGCGGCCGCAGCATCCCTATACGAAGGCGCTGCTCGCGGCGAGCCCGGACCTGTTCGAGGATCGCGACGTCGAGATGCGCACGCTCGAAGGTTCGGTGCCCGATCCCGCGCATCCGCCGCAGGGCTGCCGCTTCCACACGCGCTGTCCCGTTGCGACGCCGGCCTGCGGATGGGAGGTCGACGACGTGGTGCGCTGGCTGGAGAACCGCGAAGGGATGTTCGATGCCCTGTCGTCCGTCAGGCGCACCAGCCCGTTCGCGGCTACCCTATCGTTCGACGACGACGCGTCAGCCTCGGCACTGGGCGCGATATTGGGCTCCGATCAGGTGCCCGGGCCGATGCGTGCGGCGATGGAGGATTTCGAATTGCAGGGTCGCGAGGTCCACTTCCGGTTCCGCGCGGTCGACGAGGTCGCGCTGACGGCGCGCGGGCCCGGCCATGCGGCGGCCTGCGTGCTGGATGCGGTAACCGGGACGGACGAGAAAGGCTGACGAAACAATGGCTGGTAATATCGATCCAGAGCAGGTCGTGCTCGCGGAAGAGGTCGACGGGCAGACGGTGCATCTGATGTATGTCGAGACCTGGGACGGTCTCTACGCGCCGATCGGGGTTCGCAGGCCGGAGGGCGCGGGCCCGTTCCCGATCGTCCTGCTCGCCTCGGGCAATGGCGGCGAGGGCATGCGCTGGATCCGCGATGCGGTGCGCAACCAGGGCTGGATCATGGACCGGCTTGTCGAGGCCGGCTGGGCCTGCGCGTGGCTGCGCTACCGCACCGAGGTGGAACTCGGCTACAACGACGGCGGCAACCTGGTGCGCGACCGGCGCCAGGGCCGGGAGATGTTCAGCCGCGCGCCGCTCGAATACGAGGACGAGATCGCCATCATCGAGCATGCGAAGACGCTGCCCTTCGTCGACCCCGACCGCGTCGCCTTGATCGGCATGAGCCACGGCGGCGAGATGGTCCTCAAGGTCGCCAGCGAATATCACGGCGTCGCCTGCGCCGTGGCCAGCGAGCCGGCGGCGCACGAGTTCCTGGCGCTCACCCCGGACGACACCGCCTTCGTCAACGAAGAGACCGGGCTGCGCAACATCGAGGACATGCAGATGGCCGAGACGGACAAGGTCCGCCGCCGCATCGACCGCGACGTCGCCGCCGCCCGCATCGCCGGCATCGACACGCCGATCCTGGTGATGGGACGTGAGCGCGACCATCTGCAGGGGATCTTTCGCGTGACCTACGAGCTGCTGCGGGAGGCGGGCAAGGACGTGGAGTGGGTCTCGTGCGACCACGAGCTGCACGGCTATGTCTTTCCGAAGCGCGGCGACGATGGCGAATACCATGTCGACAACGTCCAGGCGGACGCCATCGCCGGCGTCGTCGCCTGGCTCGACCGCCGTCTGAAACGCTGATCGCGGCAGCCACCTCCCGAGTGCCGGGACGAGCCATCCGGTCGGGTTCAGGCGATTATCGTGAACTGCGGGAATTCGCGGCGCACGGCATCGCGGAAATGGTTTGCGAGGATTTGGAATTCCTGCTTTCGTACCGAGCTCTTGCGCCACACCAGGCCGACCGTCCGGTAGATCGGCGCGCCGCTGACCGCGGAAACCTTGATCGTCGTGTCCTGAGAAAGGCTTGACTGCACGTACAGGCCAGGCAGGAACGACAGACCCATTCCCATACCGACCATCTCTCGAAGCGTATCCAGACTGGTCCCCTCATAGTCCGACATCAGCTTGGCCCCGACTTCGTCGCACAACTGCTTGACCTGTTCATGGAGCTGATGGCCCGACTCGAGCGTGAGCACGGCATAACCGCGCAGGTCCCGCCGGTTCAGCTCGCCCCGGGTCGCAAGCGGATGGTCGGCCGCCATGGCGAGATACAGTGGTTCGCGAAACAACGGCTGAACCTCCAGATCCTGGCGGTTGACCGACAACGGCATGACGAGAACGTCATGGAGGCCGCGCTCGAGAGCAAGCGGCAGCGACGTCGGGATTTCTTCCCGGACGTATAGTTTCAGGTTCGGATAAGTCGCGTGCAGATCGGAGATCATCCTTGGAAGCAGATACGGCCCGATCGTCGGCGGCAGTCCCAACCGTATCATGCCGCCCATGCTCTGGCCTTGTGCCGCGGCCAATTGCCGTATCTCCTCGGCATCGCTCAACATACGACGCCCGATGGCGGCGATTTGCCGACCGACGGAAGTCATGATGACGGTCGTCCGATTGCGTTCCACCAACTGAACGCCCAGTCTTTTCTCAAGACTGCGCAGCTGCGCGCTCAGCGTCGGCTGGCTGACTCCGCACGCCTCCGCGGCGCGTCGAAAATGGCGCCGCTCCTCGAGAGCGATCAGGTACTCCAGCTGTCGCAAACTCGGCATGTGTCTTCGAGAAGAATCTGGTTTCGATAGAAAAACTCTATCATTTCACGCCTGAATTTCAATTGGAACTATCACGGTTTTTCGCCAGATACAGATGATGTCCCAATAGGCTTCGAATAGGAATGATGTCCGGCCGTCTCCGGCCATCGCAAACCGGTTTCACACGGGAGACACGCTCGCCATGAAAAGGTTCAAGAATGTGCTCGTTATTTACGACGACGCGATCGGCGGAGATGACGCGCTCACCCAGGCCGTGGCGCTGAGTATCGAGAACCAAGCCCGACTGACGATCGCAACGATCCTTCGCGACGGGCAGGGCGCCAGCCTGCGCGCCGAAGCTGAGAAACGCAATGAACGGCTGGTGGCGGGCGGGCGGCATGCCGGTGTCAGGGAGGTCGGTGGCCTTGTTCTGACGGGTATTCCTTTCGAGGCGATCATTCGCCGGGTCATGCGGCAACACCACGACCTGGTGATCATTAGCGCCGAGGCGGGGAAAACCCGTCGTGACGTGTTTTTCGGAGGCGCCGCGGCACATCTCATCAGAAAGTGTCCCTGTCCCGTTTGGGTGATCAGGCCGGGCCAGGCCGTTCCCTACAAGAGTATTCTTGCCGCCATTGACCCGAAGCCGGATCTGCCCCATGACCATCTCAACGTGAAGATCATGGATTTGGCGGCGTCGCTGGCATCGCGCGATCAGGCCCAGCTGCATGTCGTCCATGCCTGGGACGTCGATGGCAGGGACCTCGACTCAATCAAGTCGGAAATCAGTGCACAGCGGCGTGAGGCGATCCTCCAGAGACACGAAGCCAAGCATCAGCGCGCGGCAAATGAACTGCTGGCGCGCTATCCGATGGACAAGATCAGCAATCGTCTGCACCTACCCCG
>JABAOH010063796.1_pt1 | contig 23878 bp, 22 predicted proteins | sample 7062181 | NCBI WGS metagenome assembly JABAOH01 (sample SAMN14538630, study PRJNA623070) | marine sediment metagenome | biome: marine biome [ENVO:00000428]; feature: marine pelagic biome [ENVO:01000023]; material: deep marine sediment [ENVO:00002113]; isolation source: pool of 5 deep marine... | reverse complement strand
GTTGGACTCAGTTGTAAGAATGGCAAGCTTTATGTGGCTGATATAGGTTATGGCGGCATTAAAATCTTCGATACCGAAGGAAAATTCCTGAAACAATTCAAGGTAATGGGCCTTAGTTTTGGGTTTGGTATGATTACAAAGCACATCATCGATGTAAGTGATGATGAAGAGATTTATGTCCGATGCAACGACATGAAGAATGGTACGTTGATTTCCGTTTACGACATTAATGGAAAACGCTTACGAGTGCTTGTTCCCCTCAACAAGGAAATGAAGGCAAACGATCTATCAAGTATTATGAAGAATCTAATTATCTTTACCCTCGATAATTCCGGGAATCTTATAATACTATTCATTAAGGGAGGAAACATGCAAAAATACGATAAACAGGGGAAACTTCTTTGGGACCGGGATATGTTGAAAGAACTGCCGAAAAAAGAACGAAATGAAGAGAGATTTAAAAGGAAAAAGAGCGTTGGTATAACTGGAAGGATCAACTTTCACGGCCTGGCGGTCCTGGAAGACAACCGGATTTTTGCCAGTGGAATTTTTACTGGTGTGCTGCTGTCGGAAGAGGGCAAAGTCCTGGGACTGTATAAAAGTCCAAAGGGTAAAGGGGGATTCGGGGACCTAATTTTTTGGAAAGGCAGCCGCTTATTCTGGCTGGAGAAGCAATACGATTTCCATCGATATATAAAGTTTAATCAGCCCAAAGATAAATAAACCGGAATTGGTGCATGACAAATGAAATAGCCACAGAGAGCACAGATGTCAAAGAGAGTTCCCCACTCAATTTACTCACCTTACTCAACTCACTCGCACCTATTTGCCCAGGAGAAAACCCGGATTCTTTGAAAGTATTCAAAGATGTACTGATCGCTTGATATTTTCAGGATTAAGGGCGAATTTGTTCTCTCACCGCTTTTTAGCTTTCCTTCCAACTTGACAATCATGTACTAATCCTTTATTAAATATCTTATTTAAAAAGGATTTTCTGTTGCCGCACACAAAAAATAAAAAAATCCCGGAAAAGAAAAACCTTTTGACGCAGTTATACGTATAATAATCTTTAAAAGCGAAAAAAATTGATATGATTTTTTCTTTTTGCTTGCAATTTTCGCTAAAATGTGTGACAATATGGTATTATCGGATGTTTGGATTTTGCATCCGGATTCCTTTTGAATGGAGTTCAATCGATGCTAAAGGCTTTAAACGTAATCGATACTGTTCAATGGGCCGCGGTTATACCGGTCAGCCCAGGTCCATTGATTGGTGATTCTTATTTCCAGGAGGACATGGATGAACAAGAGAGGAGTGGTTTATTTTGCCCCTTATGGTTTTTCTTGTGGTTCAGGCACCACCTTGAGGTCCCTTAATAAAATCAGCTTCAAAGATATCTCCTGTCAAAGCGCTGCTGATTTTTTTGAATTTATAATCCACAAGGGAATGGAGGTGGATCTATGAAAGAGAAGACATTTAAAGCGATCTTTGCCCTGGAAAGCAAACGTGTTATTTGTAAGCGCAGTGTTGTCATTTTTTTTGTTTTTTTTATCCTGCTAATGGGTTTTGCCGTTGACGGTATCATCGCATACAAATCCACATTGGCAAATAAGAAGGTGTTCCAGGAAACCGAAAGGACAAAAGTATCACAATACGTCTTTATAACGCAATATGGCGGCTACGGTATCCGCTTGATGCTAATCCCCGCGCCAATGAGTGTGCTTTTTAACAACTCAACGGTTTTTAATGAATTGATTTCCAATGTCGATACCGGAGAACGGCTTAATATATACACCCCATTCAAAGGGAAAAACCTGTTCTCGGAAAAATCAAGCGGTTACATGGACTTTTCAGGAATAATCATCATAATAGGAGCAATACTGGCCCTGTTATATGGGTATGATACGCTTCAAAATTCCGACTATTTCAAGTTTATATCAAACTTTGCCGGTTTTAACAAGGTAATTGCCTACGTATTGATAGTAAGATTGATTTTGATTAACACTTTTTTTCTTTTATTGTTGGCTTTATCGCTCTTGATCATTTTAATGGTTGGGATCAACCTGGTTAATTTCCATTTCATCTATTTTGTTTTCAAGGTCCTTCTGGTTATCACGTTTTTTACTTGCTTCGGGTTTTTCACCGGCACGTTGAAAAGAAAACCGCTGCAAGTGACAGTGATGATTGTTTTTTATTTGTGCTTCATTCTTTTTATCCCCTGGACCGTTAACAAAATCGTATCCATCAGGGCCAATTCGATCACTTCAAACTACAAGATGGAGTTAGAAAAGCTCAAGATAATGATGGGTTTTGAGAGAAAATTTTATGAGCAAATCGGTATTTTTATAAATAAGGAAATAGCCCCGGATAAAGCAAAAAAGTTAATTGAAGAAGTATTGAAGAATGAATATAAGAAGTTTGAAGATTATGAAAACAATATGAAAAATGAAATGATAGATAATATAAGGTCATATCAAACAGTTTCTTCTTTGTTTCCAACTACCTTTTACGTTTCGTCTAATTATGAATTAAGCAGCAAAGGCTATTTAAATGTCATTGATTACTATGCCTATAACCAATCAATAAAAAAGCAATTTATAGATTTTTACGTTAAAAAGAAATTTTATTCAAAAATAGGCAGGATAGAATCATTCATAAAAGAGGACATGAATTTGTTCTATTCGAAAAGCCGGGTTATGGATGGATGGTGGAAAGGAATATTTATGACAGTACTATACATTGTCGTGCTGCTTGTATCGGCATACATACGGCTAAAAAATGCGATATACATAACACCCGGAAAAGAACCCAAAGGAAACCAGGGCATTGATATCTTATTAAGAATGGGGGAAGAGATTTGTATTCAAACGGATAAAAATACCACCAGGAACTTTTTCAACCTGCTGTCCGGCAAGCCGACAGGCTTTCCCGGTAAAATATCCGTTGACGGAATCAATATCGTTAACAGGGAGAAAAAAGATTTTGTGTATTTGTGTTCACCTCAGGCAATACCGGTTGATATAACGCCTGCTGCCCTGGTAACGTTTTTAAAGACATTGTTCAATCTCTCTAAAAAGGATTTAATAGAAATCAAAAAGGGCATAAGGGATGATATCTTAAATAAAAAATTCGGCGATATCGATGCAGCTCATAAGGTACGGCTATTGTTCAATGCCGCATTGTTAAAAAAGGCCCCCATATTTTTATTCGATGATTTTTTCAATAATTTGCCCAGGGAAACCATTAAAGGCTTTGAACAAGAATTAAAGACTTTGAAACAAAACGGCGGTCTATTACTTTATATGACCACCACATCCTTTGAATACATCCCCGTGAGTGTCGAACGTTATGATAAGCTTTACCTGGATAACGATAAATACGTATATAAAGAGTTCTCAAGAAATAAAAGAAATGATTGCTCTTAAGGAAAAATGGATATTGTTATCTGTTTCATTGGCATTGTATTAAGATTGGATTCGTGGTATACTGGTATTCCAGAATCCAATTTAAGGAGAATACAATGAAGCAAGTCAAAATCATGGCTATTTTATTTCTATTAATGTTTGTTAATGTTTCTCACGCGGCGATGATTTTAAATTATAGCTGCACTGCCTTCTCGGATCAATGTACAACAAGCGGTGATAGAAGTAATGGTATCACAATTGGTGAGTTTATAGTTGTCGGCGGTGGTTATTTCCTTGAATCACATTCCAACCTGAAGCTGTTATTGAGCCAGGTGGAATTGTCTGATATCAGGGGTATCGATTATGCCAAGACACGTGATATCCTGTACCGGGCAATCGATAAAATGGAAAGGGCCAATACCATCTACCTGGCGCTGAAAAACATGGCTGATGAGATCGAATATAACCCGGAGGTGTTGAATCGATTGACAGGCTTTGATTATGATGGGTTCAGGGAAGCGTTCGATTTAAATCCCACAGTCTTCAAAAAGGCCGAGGATTTTTTAAGCAAGGGAAATGTCAGGGGCGTATACAATGAGATTTTCATCGAAACCGGCAATATACTGGAAAAACTCTACATCGTAAGGGAAAGTCTGGAAGCAAACATGTTTCCCGCTGTCTCCAACCTGTGGCGGATCAATCAGAAATATGCGGAACTAGAACTTTTCGGGCAGTACGTGGCCGAAGTGTTTTACAAACTGAAGGGATCGAAATGAACGGATATAAATCCACTGTCAATGTCGCATCCATGGAGGAAAAAATGAGAAAACCAAAAATTGTATTTTCATTTATCGTTCTCTTTTTGTTGATATCTGTTAACACATATCCGGCTATGATAGCAAATTATAGCTGCAACTGTTTTTTACCCGGTCAGTGCGTTACCGGTGAAAAAGCCGGCCCTGCCCCCACAATCGGTCATCTGGTCGTTGAAGGCGCCGGGTATTTCCTGGATTCTCATGCGGACATGCTTCTTTTTTTGAATCGAATAGAGATGGCTGAATTAACGGGTATCGACTACACCGGGCTCCAGGTACTTTTGGCAAACGCCATCGAGAAAATGGAAAAGGCCAATGCCGCCTATTTCCAACTGAAAAAACTGGCTGCTGAAATACCATACGATCCCCTGGTCATAGATAAATTGGAAACCTTCGATTACCAGTCATTTCAAAAAAAACGGGGCTTAAATGAGGTAATATTCAGAGAAGTTACTGGACTCCTGGGCAGGGGAGATGTTCGTGGGGTGTACAAACGCCTGCACAAAGAAACGACAGGTATATTAAAGTGCCTCTACAGGATAAAATCCAGTATTGATTCGGGCATATTCCCTGAATTGTCCATGCTGTGGCGAACAAATGAAAGATACGCGGAAACCCTGCAGTTCGGACAAATTTGTACGGAAATATTTTACAACTGTAAATGATTCGATGGTGCGAAGGGATGTTATCATTAAAACCGCCTTTAAAGAATGAGCTGAAAAGGATTTTTTGTATAAGAAACCTTCTAATCTTAATGGTTTTTATTGCTTTGCTGTTTTTTTTCATGATCGATGGGATCCAAAATTATAAAAATTTTTTAGCCAATAAAGAAACCTTCCTGGAGACAGAACAGAATAAAGTTACCCAATTCGTGCTGATAACGCAATACGGCGGCTATGGCATTCGATTGATGTTCATCCCTTTGCCATTGTGTATCCTTTTCCACAACTCGTCTGTATTTAATGAATTGATGGCCAATGTCGATACCGGTGAGCGTCTCAATATATACAATTCTTTTAAAGGCAAAAACCTTTTTACTGAAAAATCTGGTGGGTACATGGATTTCTCAGGGATATTAATTCTAATCGGCTGTCTTCTTTCTCTTCTTTACGGCTGTGAGACGTTTCGAAACAAGGATTACCTGAAGTTCATCTCCAGTATTTCAAATTACAAGAATATATTTGGCTCGTTGGTAATTGCCAGGTTGATTATAATTACCCTCATTTTTATTTTATTGGTAATACTGTCCTCTATCTTTGCATTGATCAATGGCGTAAACATCGTCAATGTTTCATTTCTAATCTTTGTATTTGTTATGCTCCTGGTTATCGATTTTTTTACTTCAGCCGGTTTTGCCATAGGTACATTAAGAAACAAAACAACCGGTATTGTTTTATTGGGAATTTTTTACTTCACTTCTATATTCATTATTCCCTGGACAGTAAATAAAATAGTAACTGTAAAAGCAGGAGATATCCCTTCAAACTACAAATTGGAACTTAAGAAATTAAAACTAATAATGGACTTTGAACGGAAATTTTATGAACAATTTGGGATCTTTATTGGTAAGGAAGAGGCTCCAGAGGAGGTAAAAAAATTAATTGTTGAAGTCTTAAATAATGAATACAAGAAGTTTGAAGAATATGAAAATGAAATGAAGAAAGATATGTATATAAATGTAATCAATTATCAAACTATATCTGCATTTTTTCCCATACCATTTTTTATTTCGACAAATTATGAAATAAGCAGCAAAGGTTATTTGAATTTCCTGGATTTTTATTCATTCACTCAAACAATAAAGACAGGGTTCATTGAATATTATGTTAAAAACAAATTTTATAATAAAATAGATAAGATAGTCCCGTTTATCAAGGGTGAGGAGCATTTTTTCTATGGTAAGAGCCGGATACATGGTAGATTCTGGTTGGGAGTATCGATGACGCTGCTTTATATTGGTTTTGCCTTAATATTGGCTTATATTGGCTTTAAGAAGTCGTTGTCTTGTGATTCGGAATTGAAAAAAAATGCACCTGCCGCGTCGGGATTGGACATCCAACTCAAACAAGGTGCATATACAGTAATAACCATCCCGGATAAAGGGATTTTCCATCATTTTTTCAATGTGTTTTTTGGAAATATCAAGTACTTTTTCGGTAAGATAAAATTATCAGGCACGGACATGGTAAGACCTGAAAAAGCATCTTTTCTATACTTGTGCGAGGTAGAACATGTACCCGGGGATATGACGGTAAGTGGTTTTTTAGATTTCTTAAACCAATGGGAACATGTCAATAAAGAAGAAATGAATACCATACAACAAGAGTTTGCCCGGCAGGGTATCCTGGAAAAATTAGTTAATAAGCTCGACCATGATGATAAGATAAAAGTATTATTATCCGCCTGCCGGTTGATCAAACGCCAGGTGTATATGTTTTATAATTTTGCCCACAACATGTCGGAAGAGATGTTAACCTATTTCCAGGAAGAAGTAAACCGTCTTAAGGAAGAAGGTTCATCGATCATTTATTTCCGTCATAATTCTATGTTTACACCATATCATGTCGATCGCTGGTTAAACATCGTGAAACGGGATGATAAATATGAATCGGAACTGGTCACCTTTGACAAAAGCTAATCCCTTCTTGGGTCTATCTTCTTACTATAAGAGAGGTCCTCAAAATGGAACTTACGCAGGAAGAAAAAGAGGAATTACAGGCCTTTGCCCGGAGGTTGCAGGAGGTGAGGCACCGTTTGCGCCTGATGCAAAAGGAATTAGCCGGGGTCATCGGCTTTTCCGACAGTTTTATATCGCTTTTGGAAGCGGCTCAAACCAAACCCGGTTATTTTTTCTTCAAGAATATGATGGAAAAATTCAACGTAAACCCATTGTACCTGTTAAGCGGAGAGGGAGAAATGTTTTTAGAGGAAGAAAACAAGAAAAATATCGGGATGGTATATAAAGGAGAGGACAAAGAAACAGTGGCAGAGTTATTGTATTACCTGGAGAATGCGCCGGTGATAAGGTTTGCTGTGTTGGAATATTTTATGAATTATTTGTACCAGCATAAAGATATGATCGATGCCCAGATAGAAGCATCCCGGAATCCCCGGCGGTCAAGAAAATAAAAGAGTAAAGAGAGGTCCTCAAAATGGGACTTAATATTACTCAGGAAGATAAAATTTTCATTGCTAAAAGCCATAGGTTCTTTATTAATCATTGGCGGACTTCTTTTTCTTGTGGCTCTTCCATTTAATGTAATGTTTGAACCAATGGAATCAGCACTTATAGCCTATGATAGAATGTAGTATATTTTTGGTTTTATGATAATAGGTTTGGTTACCGGTATTATCGGTATTTTCTTACTTATTCTTAAGCAAAATAAAATCTATTGGGTGTTTAGCCTGATTTTGTTTATCTGTGGGGTGTTGGGATTATATTTTTATCGGGAAATAAGTGTTTTCTTTTTATTTATCGATAAAAAATCATTTGTTGATACTGTTTTTGGTAGAACTAAAATGGTTGCTTATGGTACTATTTTATATACTACTGTTCTCTTTATATTTTCGGCAGGACTTCTATTTCTTCAACATAAATCAAAAATAAGGAAGCGTCCGGCATTAAAGGTCCAGGGTCATAAAGTAAAAAGCAAACTGCCTTCTGGAAAAGAGGGCAAAAAGAAAAAAAAGAGTCGGTCTTAATAAAGTGATTAAATAAAGGTGGCGTAAATGAAATATGAGAAAGATGAAAGATAAGAGAGCGATAGAATTTGGCAAACGTCTCCGTCATGTGCGCTTATTACTAAAACTGAAACAAAAAGAATTTGCCGAACGCATCGGCATGGCCAACAACTATTTATCGGAAATCGAATCCGGGAACGTCAAACCCGGATTCGAGTTTTTCTATAAAGCCAGCAAAGCGTTTAATATCAATGCATTTTATCTTCTTCACGGCGAAGGACCGGTATTCCGGCCAAAGAAAGGCCAACCCGGGGCGGATGGTGTCAACAAGCCAAAATCGGCGGAATGGCAATTCGTGGAAAATGATGCCCAGGTTCTCGAACTAATAAAGAAAATGAAAGATTCAATTATCGTCTACTTATCGGTATTGGAATTTTTCAACAAATACATCCTGGAGAACAATGAATTGATACTTAAAGACATATCGAGATCAAAGGAAAAACCCCCGGCCAAAGAGGAATGATACAATGAATCACAAAAAAATAATCATCTTCTGCCTTTTGTTTGCGTTGATAGGAATCACCGGGAAACTGACAGCGAAAAAGAATTCGAGAATAAGAGTTTTCGCCTCCGCTGGTGTATCTTTTCACGTATATCCCGGATGGTTTGCCAGTAGTTACACTGAAATGGCTGCAATTATTTTTTGCGTTAAAAAACAGGGCCGAAGGACACCGCTTTGTTTGGGATTTGGGACTTGTACTTTGGTATTTCCAGACAAGTCAGTTCCTTTCGGGTTCCGGCTTTTCTGGCCTGTGACTTCTGTGTTCTCTGTGGCTATTTTTAACATCATGAATGGTTAATCGTTAGAAACAAACTTTATTTTGTTGATATATGAATCTGGTCGTTAGAGGCTATAAGTCATTATTTAAATTCATCTGAATATAGACTTATCAAATTTGAAATTTCAAGACAGCGGTCATTTTTTTAATTTTTAATTTGTAGTTGACTGCTTAGCAAAACCAAAGTCCGCCAGCAGCTTTTTCAGAAATGTCGGAGATTTATGTGTTACAATGTGTTTCGAGGCAACGAGGTAAACATAATTTCTGAAATCTTGTGATGGTTATTCTGTACTTTTTCTCGTAAACCCTCATCCCCAAAGTATCGTAACAATATTAATCTCTTTAATGAAGAATCTNNCGCGGAGGTATCGCGAAAGATAGATGTGTTATGGCTTTTGAGTTTTAATTTTCTAAAAAATAAAAAAGGAGGTGAATCATGAGGTCAAAACTGAAAGCATGGGTGATCCCGTTGTGTATCGCGATTTTGGTTGTATCAATAATCGCGATCTTGCCATCTAATCTCACTGGTGGAGACCTGGAATGCGATGACTTCGTGAAATGCAAAGATGGTGCTGGATGTAAAGGCCCTGGAGACGAGCATAATTGCAAACTTTCCTGTGAAAAAGGTCCCACAGTGGATTGTGGTACAGCAACATTTGAATGGTAATTAACGGCTGGAGATTTGTATGGTGCTTGACAATTTTTCTTAAGAGAGATAGACTTAGTATCTATTTTCCTGGCAAATCAAAGAAAAATATATCAAAATCAAGCACCTACAAATCTCTTTGGTCGAGATGAAAAACGCAAAAAAACGAGGTGAAAATGAACAGAATAAATTCTCTGGTTTTCATTTTTTTGGTTATCAGTGTTGGTTGTATCTATGGTTATGATGAACTATTTGAATACAAACTCATATTAATAAAGAGCTTTAAGCAAGCTAAAGATTGGTGTTACCTTGGACGCGATCAATCATTTAAACTACATTATGAATCCCCTGAATCATTTATTAAAATGCCTACATGTATGAAAGTGGATAGGGAAAATAAAAGAATATTGATAATCGATAATAATCGCCATCAAGTAAAGGTTTTTTCTAAAAAAGGTGATTTTATAAAATCAGTGGGTCAGCCTGGTCAAGGGCCTGGAGATATGAATTCGCCTTATTGGCTGGAGTTCTGCAGAGATAAAATATGTATTTGTTCAAATGGTAGGATAGATTTTTTTGATAAAAATCTTAACTTTAAATCTAGATTACGAGTTTTTCTTCCTTTCCCGAGATTCTTTGTGTTTAAAGATTATATATATGCTGGAATAAGTGCCCCTTATAGGGAAAAGTATCCATTATTTGTCAAAATGGATATTAACGGTAGAGTACAGGATTTCGTAATTGATGATGATATGAATGATCATTTCTTTAGAAAAATCAAGGACGATATTTTCATCCTTTTTGCAAATGAACGCGTTATAGTTGTCCCAATGCATTGGAATAAAATATATATCTATGATAACCAATTAAAATTAATAAGAAAAAGGAGTATTAATTATCCTCTTTTAGATAAAGTAGAAGAATGGAACTTAATAAAAGATATGAATAGGAAAAAAAATTCAAGAATTTACTGGCCTTGCAGAATGACTGCTTCTGCAAAATTATTCGAAGATAAAGTATATATATTATTAAATTTACCAAGGCTTGAAATTCTTGTTTTAGATCACGATGGAAAAATTAAAATCCACTTCTATAATGATAATGACTTTCAGTTAATGAAATGGAAAGATTTTGATATCCAGGAAGAAAAAGGAAAGATTATTTTTTACATTTTGGGTTATTCCCTTGAAGATGAGAAGACAGAGATGAGTGACTATAATGTATACAGGATGATTGATGGCGAAACAAATAAAGCAAGTGACTCAAATATGAAATAGGAACAAATAGGATTATCGATGAAATCTAAAACAAAAAGTACTATTTTTCGCGTTCTGTTTGTTGTTTTGGTTATATTAATATTTTTGGTTGTTAAGTATCACGACTGCCTGATTTTTGAGTTTTCAATGACACCTGAGATATTTTTAAAAAATAAAGATAAAAGGAATGCCGTTATTCTATATGGGAGTGGTATATGCGGTTCTTGTCCAACCGGGAAAAGACTTTTATTTCTAAAAGATGAATATGACTTACTATTGATTGTTCCTGAAGAATTTAGCGATACTGACATAGAAAATTTAAGAGATGTATTTTCGCTTAAAGGAAAGATCACACGAGGAAATAATGAGTTAGTTGATTATCTGAAAAAAATCGCTTCATGTAAAAAATCATCAGATTGGAGAAAAAATTTATTTGTAGAAATTAATGAAAATGGAAGAGTCTCCAAATTGAAGAAATTTTAAGCTTTGTTCATGTGTTCATTTGGGTCAGTCAAGCAGGTGAAGGTGCCAGGTAGGTTATTCTTGTCATTATCGGTCATAAAGGCTTTACTTACCTGCAAAAATGGGTATAATAATACCCTTCATGGTTAAAATACAGATGCTTAGAGGTTTAGAAAATTTTTTTTGCGGAGCCGGGCATGAAATGGCAGCCATCGATGTGGACGGCACCAGGCATCCCTGTCACCGGTTTATTCCCTGGATTTCCAATAAACCAGCTCCAAAAGAAGATGTAAATTGCCAAACCGCCTGGAAGCCCGATAAATGTGCCAACTGTAAATTAATTCCGTCCTGTCCCACTTGTGCGGGTTTTAATTGGGAAATTAACAACGATACCGGAATTCGGACTACCTTTCACTGCGAGTCATTCAAATTAGAGGTAATGGCTTCTTGCCTATTAGAGTGGAAGCGGTTGAAACAAAAAATAAAAGACTTATCTGATATTAATGAGGAAGACAAAATAAAAATGAAGATGAGGTTGGAGGCAATATGGTCGATAATAGAAAATTTTCAGTCAGGACAATTCTAAAGAAAGTATTTCCATTGATAATCATTTTTGCATTTGTATTTAATGTTGAAGCCAAAATCATCGGCAATATCTCTGGTTACTATTTCAAACGACCTATATTACGAATCGATACCCGGCAAATCTACATCGTTGATCAGGCCCTAAAAAAAGGGTTCATATACGACAGAAACAATTTTGAAAAAAAATCTGAGTTCGGTGGTCCAGGACAGGGGCCAGGCGAATTTCCGTCCGTTACATATGTTACCATCGATGACCAATACTTATATGTATCCACACAATGGAAGGTGTCCATCTTCTCAAAGAAAGGCAAATACATTAAAGATATTAAAAGTGTTTCCAGTGGCTACGAATATTCCCCAATCGGAAATAATTTTGTCGGTACGGCTTCTATTCCAGGAAATCCAAATCCAGATTTTCTGGACATTCAATTCAACTTATACGATAGCCATTTAAAAAAAAAGAAGGCACTCCTGCGTACAACGATCCACGTTAGATGGAATGTTCACGGTGGAAAGGAATTTGTCTACTTTATAAGCGACTATGCTTCTTCCTTCGTGTATAACAATGCCATATATATTGGGACCACTGGGAAGGGCTTTTTCTTTTCTGTTTTTAATCCTGATGGGGAGAAACTCTATGATATTAAATTGGATGTTGAAAAGAAAAAAATTACCGGGAAAGAAAAGCAAAAAAAAATAGATTCCCTGCGTTCAGCGTTGGGTGAAAATAGATGGAAAGCCATGTATGGAAATAAGGAGATAAAATTCCCGGATTATTACCCGGCTTACCAGGCGTTTTTTGTAAATGATGGAAGGATCTATGTTTTTAGTTACCCCCGGGAAAAACAGTATGAAGTATATATACTTGATTTAAAGGGAAATATACTGGAAAGAAAATTTATGCCAACAAATGATTTAAAGGGGGTGAATTCAAAATATCAATGTATGTCTAATGGAAATCTATACCAGCTAAGATTAGGATCGGATGAAGAGGAAGAGCTGCATGAGATTAAAATATACAGGTGAAGAAAAAGTGGCAAGGCAAGAAATTTATTCATTATCGGAATGTTAATTCTTTTCTATATAAGTGATTGATTCTCACCATTAACCATTTTTGACGCCTTTTTTTCTGAGAAATGCATTTCGATTAAATCTTTTTTATTCATTCTATTTTCGGAAATAAATCCCAGGACAGCATAGGGAGCGTGAGGTATTTCACCCATTAAGCGAATGAGTTTATCCACCTCTTCCTGGAAGTAAACAAAGGTGCCAGGTACTTTAATTACCTCAAAATCCTTTTAAAACTCATTCTCTAAAAGCGCCCCATTTTCTTTTAACCAATCTTTCGCCTTTCTAAATTTTGGTACCTGAATCTCCACAATTGTCCAGAAGCGTGGCGTGTGGTTGGATTCCAGAAAATGCGCAAGCTCGTGCACAATCACGTAATCAATCACAAACATGGGTGCTTTAATGAGACGCCAGTTGAAATTCAGATTGTCTTTCGGCGTGCAGGAACCCCAACGGTATTTCATGTCTGATACAAAAACCTGATTATATCTAACCCCTAAATTTCTTGCGTATCGTTTAACTCTGGAAGGAATTTTTCCGGCTGCCTGCTTTTTGTACCAATTTTTGAAAACCTCACTGGCCCGCTCCGATGATACTGCGGCAATGATAAATTTACCGGCAAAGCGGATGCTCTCCTCTGTGCTTTTTTCAATTTCCAATCTATATTTCTTACCCATATACAAAACCGTTTCACCTGATACAAATTCTTTTAAGGGCTGCTCAGTTGTATATTTTTTGGCGGTTTTTAATTTTTCATAGAGCCAAAACTTTTTCGACTCTACAATTTTGTTAATCTCCTCAGGACCTGCTCCCCTGGGTGCCCTCACAATGATTGAGCGATCCCGCTCAACCGTAATGGTGATAGTCTTCCTATTCGAATATTTTACCTGATACTCTATCTGCATTTTTTACTCCGCATACAGAATAATATCATTATTGGATTCGGCAGGAATTAGATATGAACCAGAAGGATTTTTCAGGAAAACTAGGGATATCCAGTCCTGCGTTATCAGAGATAGAAAATGATAAGTACAAGCCCGGTCATGATTTTATCTATAACATGGCCAGTGAGTTTAAAGTCAATTTATACTATTTAATATTTGGCAAGGGGGATATGTTCATTGGCATTGAAGACGGTTTAAAAAGAGGTGCAACTGATTTTGCAGCCAAGAATGAGGAAGTGGAGAAATTTTTGTGGTATTTTGAGCGTTCCCCCATTGTCCAGTATTTTATATTGGGACAATTCCGGCGATTTATCCAGAAGGAAAAAGAAGATGTTGAACGGGATATATCAATCCACAAAAAAGAGTAAAGGTCCTTGGTCATTTCCGCACCATCCTTAACAAGGAGAAATTGACCATCGACAAAAATATTGAAGAGTACAACGAATCGAATAAGGAAAGCAAGTAATGGCTCAATAACCTAAAAGGAGTTTTTGCCTGTCGATTTTTTCAATCATTTATATCCTCAAATAAAAAATTTTTCCTTATTTGGGGCTTAACTGGGAAAGATTTCGGCTCGGCCAATCTGTCAACTTCACCACGCGGGCGATAGCCCGAAAAAATTTTTTGCCTCTCAAGATAATTCATGGGTGAATCTAATTGTCGCACTCTTCGTATCTCCCATTGATAAAAGCTTTCTAGGCATAAATATGCGAATTGAATTTGATCCCCAATTATCGCTATCCAAAATAGGTAAAAATATAGCTCAAACATTGATCAATTAATGATTTAGGGTGACCAATAGTTGAAATTGGATTTAAGACATTTTACCATTTTAATTTTAGTAACGACGTCATCGTGCATCATTCAATGGTTTTAGATGATCCTCTTGTGATTGATTTGGCTCCAAATCTATTTTACCTTTCTGGGCTTAATTGGAAAAGATTTCACTTCGCCAGATCAGTCAACAGCGGGCGAAGCCCGCAAAAATCTTTTTTTGCACGCTTTTCGCAAAAAAAATTTTTGTGGGAATGTGGAAAAGCTTTTTTTTAGCTTTTCCAATGGATATGGGGGAATGAAATATCATTATCAAAGACCAGAAAGGGAAATTTACCCACAAATTTTTTTAAAGACCCAAAAATTTTTGTTTACGTGGTTACGTTTACAGATTGGGGGAGACGAAATAGACTTTTAATGCCCCTAATAAGGAATTTTTTAGTCAAATACAAAAAAGCCGCCAGGCAAGTAAACACATTTCAAATTCTATGGTATTAATATAGATAGAATCAATCGTTTACGCTCAGAGTTAAAACAACTCGAATCCCGGAAAAAGGCACTACTTAATAACACGTAATATATTTAAGAGAATGGTTAGGAGCACTTTGTTCTCATCAAACAAAATGCGCGCTTCCGTCCCACTTCCCAAAAGGCCTATCAATCGGGAGAAACCATTTCCAGGAAATTATCTCCGGGATTTTTTTCGATTACTATAAACTACTAAAAGCTACTAAAAGGAGATAAAAGGTGACATAAGGTGGTCACTTTTGGCCACCACTTTTTTTGAAAAAAATGGGACTTTTCGGAAAGCTTCAACAGATCCATTTCAACGAAACATTGAAACATTCGCACGCACCGTCCCCGGTTTTCTGATTTACAAAATATTACAATCCACTTTATGGTTCTAAAAGACTTAAATCAGGAGAAATCTCATAGTACACATTCCGACCTCGCCGTTCAACCTGATATATAAAGTTAAACCTCAGCAGTCGATTCATGTATTTCGTTACATTCTGTCTATTTTGATTTAGCAATGCGAAAACCGGCATTATTACATCTGTTGTTTCGTACATAGGCGTCACGACTGAAAACACGCACTTCACTGGCATTTCCACCCCATCTTCCTCCTCGGATTACACGTTTGACACCATTCGCTGGATATGGATCTATTTGTTCCTCAATGCTATAATCGCCGTAGAAATCACTACACCACTCCCATGCATTTCCACTCATATCATAGAGCCCCAAACAATTGGATTCATAACTGCCAACCGGCACAGTTTTCTTTAGATATTCTCCCTTTTTCAAGTAAGAATAATCACCGTAATCAGCTCGAAAATTTATTTCTGAAGATTGTGCAATATTTTTACCATTCCCGAATCTTACTCTCTTACCTCCCTCTCTGGCAGCATATTCCCATTCGGCTTCGGTAGGCAGCCGATAACCTCTCACTTTTGAAATATCTAATGTGATGTTACCGTTTTCGTCTAGGAGTCCGCCGGTTTTCAAGTCATAGGCTACTGGTAAACCTTTTTTACGGCTTAACCAATTGCAGTAGTTAACAGCATCATTCCAAGACATGTTAACTACAGGGTTTCTATCCGTTTGCTCGAAGCCCGGTTCATCCCAATTGTATTCCGTGCTATATCCAAAACGGTGGCTTTCTGTGTCCCAGTAAAAGGTTCCACCATATGAAAGAAAAAGATCATACATCTTTCGCGACTCCTCTGGCGTCAATTTCTCGGTTCGTGCCCTCGTCATTAGTTGCTGCTGTTCTGCCCAGTTTTTTGGACTCTCCGCTGATGTTTTATATCCAGTCTCTTTAACAAAGATTCTGAACTGACCTACCGTTACTTCATTTTTGTCGAGATAAAAATCAGACAACGTTACCTGATGTACAGGTTTTTCATTTTTTTCGCCATCGCCAAAAACATCTCCCATCATAAAAGTCCCACCCTTGACGAGGACCATGTTTGTCATCATTCCATCTCTATTGTCTTTGAAGCCTACTGCATTTACCGCCATGACCAATAATGGCAATAGATAAACTAGTGTTTTAGTCTTGAATATCCCAATATTTGATTTTGTCATTTTAAACTCCTTTCGGCATAGGGGTTTTTTTATTCATATATATTAATACGTTCAAGAGATGGGGCCAGGTATGTTATTTGTAATAGTGGTGCTGTTGTCAGATTTAAATTCCAATTTTTCATCGATTCGAAACATCTTCGGCAAATAAATCACCTGACCCCGTCTCGTCTTGATATCGTTAATCCATTTAAGAAAATAAGCCACCTCTTGTTTTCTACCGGTAAACAGGGCCGGGTTACCGATTCGTTCTTCTAATGGATAGTCCATGCCTTCTATATACCATAAATAGAAGGAAATAGCAAACTCCTATTTTTCGGTTTTCAGTTTTTATACCCAGCAGCGCCCCTTGTTATCATCAAACAAAATGCGTGCTTCCGTCCCACTTCCCAAAAGGCCCATCACAAGGACAAGATCATTTTTGGATGATTATTTCCGGGATTTTTTTCGTTTACTATAAGTTACTATAAAGCACTAAAAGGAGACAAAAGGTGACATAAGGTGGTCACTTTTTAGCCACCACTTTTTGGATAATCTGAGGAAAATTAGAGCAGTGAGGCATTCCTCCAGGATTCAGAACGTTGTCTCTCATTTCCATACAAATCATGCCAACGTCCTGGATGACCATTTTTTCAAATCGCGCGCGATTTGATAAATATGCGTCGATTCATTTGTTGGCCGTCTTTCTCTCCGAGTTCTTTCAGCGAGTCCTCTATTTCGGCAATCTCGTCTTGATTGTCTTGTTCTTTGGCGTTCGGAAAGGCTTTCAAGTACAGCAGCTTCGGCTCTTTCGCGTTCCCAACATCCAGAGTGAGGAATTGGCGCGGCTATGCCTCCCCTGGCGCCGGGGCAGAGCCGAACATGACAAAGCAGCCACCCTGATCGTCGTACGTATTCGAGACTACACGGAGATCCCCTGCGAGAACGGAGGCCCCAAGGTTATCGCGGGCGCCGTGCTTGATTAGTAGCATCAGGAGCAAATTTCGATCTTGTGCTTGCGCCGGGTCGCGAAGCCAGATTCCGCAGATACCACCGTCTTGATCCTTGACGAGAGAGTAGCTGGCTAACGGCTCGTCGGGTTCGCTGTGGTCCGGAAGTCCAATTCCGTCCAGAACCCTCCGGATGCCCTTCTCCCAGTCTTCGTGCAGGATATTCCCTTGGTTCCAACCCTTTCTGCCGCGCACCACGTCCGCGCAGCGCGAGCCGATCAGAATCAGCAGGTCTTGGGAGTACTTGACATGTAGTTGTCCAGCAACTCCTTCGATATCGTCATCGGTCGCCACCTTTGGGAATAGAGCAAGAAGACGCTCGTAGTCGGTGGGCAGGCGAACATTGCCTTTTTTAAAACATCCGGTAGTTGCGTCAAACCCACCATAGATATGGGCTTTGATGGCGAGAGAAGCTAGGGTTCTGTCATCAGCCAACTCACTGAGTGTGACGAAGTCAAAATGAAGTATCAAAGAGGCAAGACTATGCCGTTGCTCCTCGTTCCCCTCTTTGTATGCGCTCAACAGCAATGGCAGGTGCTCGTTGTTGCGAACACACAGTAGAGCCTGCTGAACTTTGTACTGATATGAGGGGTATAGCCCACGCCGTGCGTAGGTGCGGCAGACGTCGTCGGAATCTCGTGTCAAGATATCGACGACCTCCTCAGCAAAGAATCCGGTCAGCTCTCCAAGGATTCTTCTCTTGCTGTCGGTGTCTGCGTCTTCCAACGCGTCTAGTAGCTCTCGACAACGTCCGATGCGTTTCCGTCTCTTCATCCACTGCAGTATGCTCATTGCATTACCTCCTCGCACTACACGGTGACCTACCGAGAACGTAGCAGCGTCTCTTTCTCATTGTGGCCAACTATTACTATACTGCACGCAGTATTTTCTTAAATTTTATATTTTCTTTTATAAAAAAATCAAAATTTTGTGAATATTTGGTCAAACAATTTGTTTACCATTGTCAAAGAAATTATAAATGAAGGTGGTCGCATCTCGACATTGGACTTTTCATGCTTAATACCATCTTAGGCCCATTTTGAGGTGTAAAACGTCCCTCGGCAACATAAATGAGCTTCCGCCATTGAGGATTGAACACTCCTCCTCGACCTTCTGCCACTGCTAATTTGATTTACCCATCTCAACTTAACCACTGCCTCTCTTCCAACTCCCGAAGTTCTCAGCATCTACTTACTTTTCTTCAACTCTTCCGTTCTCGAAATTATAGATTATCACACAAGAAAGGAAATTTCAAGATATTTCTGAAAAATGAGTAGAAATACTTATTTTTTGCCTGGGGGATTAATGGGGGGTAGTGTCGCGTCAATGCTGAATTGATGGATTAGAATAATAAATCCGATTAAAAAACCGAGAATATCAAAATTCGAAACAAATTCAAATGACGACCATGATTAATGGGATTGTCAGGATTACTAGGATTATTTAAAAGATATAATAAAATCATGTTAATCCTTTAATCCTTTAAATCCTGGTCAATTTTGAACATTCGAATTTTGATATTGTTTCGAATTTCCGTGCTTCAAAACCACGTGCTTCGAATTTTCAAGGGTGCGCCAGTTTTTTAAAGACTTTGAAGCACCCTTGATCGTCCCTCTTCCTGGTTGACTTTTCCCTTTTAAAATGATATATAAAAGACATGCCCAAAAAGGAGGAGTATGATGACTGGTGAAAAGGGAAAAAAGAAGGTAACTTGTGAATTTAGATATCTTGGATATAAATGTGATAGACCTCTATATGACGATGAGCATTGCATCTTCCATTCGGAAGATATTGAAGGAAAGCGGGAAAAATTCGATGAGGAGTTCAAGAAGGAATTTGAAAGGCAGAAAACACAGGAAGAAAAATACGATTTTAATGGCTTCGTTTTCCCAAACAATATTTCATTTGAGGAAATAGAATTTGAAAAAAACGTTTACTTTTTGGAAGCCCAATTCTCTGGGGTGGCTAACTTTAGTAAAGCAAAATTCAAAGAAGTTGCAGATTTTGAAGATATTAAACTTGAAAAATGCGACAGTTTTGAAATGATAGACACATACTTTTACAACGTATCAGGTCTATTTGAATCTATTGAGGCGAATAAGGAAAAATTCAAATATTCTAACAAGACAGAATTCTTGCCAGATAATTTCAGGTTAATCCTGGGTGAAGAGGCAACAGCAAGATATCCGATATTTAGCAGGAAGATAAGAGATGATATGTATCTTCTGAAGTTTAAAGAAAAGCATCCAAAATTGCACTTTTTATGGTGGCTCTTTGCCGACTGTGGAAGGAGCATTTTAAGGTGGGCATTGTGGTCTCTTGGACTCTCTTTATTTTTTGGGTTGTTGTGGTTGATATTGGGAGGCAATTTCTTTTATTTTAATCCTGAAAAAAATATTACCTGGCTATCATATTTTTATTATAGTTTTGTCACTTTCACAACTCTGGGATTTGGAGATATAGTTCCAACAAATTGGATATCTGAAACTCTTGTTACAATAGAGGTCATCCTGGGTTACATCATGCTGGGTGGCCTAATATCCATCCTGGCAAACAAGCTGGCCCGGAGGAGTTGAAGTTGAAATAAAATTTTTTTTCCTATATAATATGAGTATGGAAAACAAAGAAATGGAAGGCATAGGGCTGTGAAGATGAAAAAATTATTGCGGATTCTTTGCCTGACAGGATTTATCATTTTTCCAACCTTAATACATGCGCAGCAGCAGTTAAAATTTAACTGGACAAGTGTGATTCCCTGGGCCATTGCCCTGGCAGCACTTATTTTTGGCATCTACCAATATTCAAGACGCAAGAAGGCTAGGAAAGAGGATAAATTAGTAGACCTTGAAACAGAGGATGAATTTAAGAAGAAAATACAAAAACAAGAGGCCAAAACAGCAGAAGATATATACCACGCTGCTTTAAAAGAAGAACTTGGAACCATTCACTTACTGGGTTCACCGGATATCGAATGCAAACCCGTAAGGTTGGAGGATGCTTTTGTTTCCCTTTGTATTTCTGAATCCTGGCGCAGTGAAGAACGGTTTGAAACCCCGGAGAAAATGGAAAGACACGAAATGGAACATCATTTGACCCCGGAAAAAGTGATGAAAAGAGCCTTTCAAAATTTTCGTCTACTGCTGGTGATAGGTGACCCCGGTTCAGGAAAAACAACCCTGCTTAAATATTACGCGGTTAAATGTCTGGGCAAACGACATGGGGAATTGGGATTTAAAGAGGAAGTATTTCCCATTTATTTTCCCCTTCGAGACCTGGAATTCCGGGAAGTAAAGGGTGGGAGTGATGAGCCTACTGCTCTTCCCGGGAACCTGGCGAAGTGGGCGGAGCGGCACCTGTTAAATATTTCAGCGGACCAGTTTCATGATTGGCTCCAAATGCGCAAAACCCTGGTGCTGTTGGATGGATTGGATGAAATCAGCAGCAAAGATCGGCGGCGAAAGGTGTGCCGGTGGCTCAGGGATATGTGTAATGGTCTAAAAAACGCCTGTTTTGTCCTGACCTCTCGTGTCACTGGGTACCGGAAGTTAGACGGCATCGAGCTAGAAGTACCGCATTTGCGGGCGGATATCATGGATTTTTCTCCCCATCAGCAGGAAGATTTTTTAGGGAAATGGTTCCAGGCAGCATTTTGTTCTGTATTGCCGCCAGAAGGTACTCCGGAACAGGAGTGGAAACAACAGCAAATAAAACGGGCGGATCAACGATCGCGAACCATTATTGAATTTTTGCAAAAAGAAGAAAATAAGGTACTGCGGGAACTGGCCGCCGTGCCCATGTTGCTGCAAATCATGGCAATTATCTGGAAGGAAAGGGAGTTTCTCCCCAAAACCAGGCCGGCGTTGTACGATAAGTCGCTGGATTATTTGCTGGAGTACCGCGACCGCCAGAAGGGAATCAACCCCCTGGTACCGGCCGAAGAAGCCCGCCTCGTGTTGACACCCACCGCTTTATGGATGCAAGAAAAATTGCAAAAGGATGAAGCACCCAAAGAAGCCGTGCATGAAAAGATGCAGCCCATTCTAAAAACCCTGGAAGGACAGCCGAAAGCATTGACCTTTTGTGAGAATCTCCGGGACCGTGCTGGCTTGATTGCCGATTATGACAAAGAACATTATATTTTTCGGCATAAATCCTTCCGGGAATTTTTATCTGCCCTGCAGTTGGTAAAAGAGGCTTCCCAGCAAAGGCGCATCAAGAGGTTAGTCAAGTATTTCAAAGAGGACTGGTGGGAAGAGGCGCTGAGATTTTTCATGAGCAAAGCGGATGATAAAATGTTTGATGGATTTATGCGCTTGTTCTTCCAGGCACCGGTGAGCCGGGAATTGAATGCCAATCAACAGACATTATTGCAGAATTTTGTCAGGGAAGCCCCCCAGAGAAAGGTGGATTCTTTAAAAAATGCATTGAACAGTGGGGATTTAAATGATAACCAGGAGCGGTATGTGATGGATTGTTTAAAGACCATCGGCACCCCCGAAGCAATAGAGGCAATCGAGACATTCATTGAAAACAGCAAAGAAGATAAAGCCAATCTGGACCATGCCCGGGACATCGTGTGGGAGTTAACTGGAGAGACTTCCAAAGTAGAAGAATTCGCTAAAAAGGACCGGCTTGTTTCAAAACCGGATTCTTTCCGTAATTACTTTGAGGATAATGTAGAATATATTAAAATCCCCGGTAGCACCTATAAATACTCGGTTACAAAGGAAATGGTAACGGTCCCTGACCTCTATTTCTGCAAGTACCCGGTCACCAATAAACGGTACCGCCGCTTTATTGCTTTCCTTGAAGACAAAGAAAAAAAGTTGCAGGAAAATCTTTCATTGAAGTTGTTTGCCGATAGGTTCATTCAATTTGCCGAATCCATTAAAGGATACAGCGATTATTTGGGAAAGGATTTCCAGGAGTGGCCGGATAAACTTCGTTCCAAAGCCGAAGATAGTAAAAAATTTAACGGGGATGACCAACCGGTGGTGAGGGTCAGTTGGTATGCGGCACGGGCGTATTGTTTCTGGCTCTCCTGCCTGGAATTGATCAACCGGGGTGAAAAATTAGAAGATATAAAGGATATGAAATGGTTGGCTTCACTTTTCCGTCTGCCCACGGAAATGGAATGGGAATGGGCGGCCGGAGGAGAGCCAGACGGTTCCATTCGAGAATATCCCTGGCCCAAAGAAAAAGGAGAACCAACTTCAAACCTGGCTAATTATGGTGAAAATGTGAGAGCCACCACACCGGTAGGCCGTTACCCGGAAGGAGCGACACCGCATGGATTAATGGACATGGCCGGTAATGTCTGGGAATGGATGGAGAATTTTTATTCAAAGGAAAGAGAATTTCCTGCCCTTCGCGGTGGCTCGTGGTACTACGATGTTACCTATCTGCGCTGCTCCGCCCGCTACTACGACTTCCCGGTTTACGGCTGGAGCCTCGTCCTCGGGTTCCGCGCCGTTTCCTCCGCCCAGTCTTAAAATTGATACTCTGATACTCTGTCCATCTGAAACTCTGGATCGGCGCGGCAAAATGTTGAGATAACACTACCCCTGTTACCAAAAATCGTTTTTAATATATGAGACAGAATAAACGAATATCTGCATTATCCACAGACCAAAAAAATTATCTCGAAGGTGTTATCGATGACCTTGTAGAGTTCTCGAATGCCAAATTTGAATTTTTCCAGAATAGGAAGAATCATGAGATGGCAATGGGTTTTGTCCGGGAACGGGCCGGAACGATAAGGAAGATTCTTGCCAAAAACAGGATTCTCCATAGGCAGCCCTGGGGGCATTTGGATGCGTGGGACCGGGAGATTTTACAGGAATATAAAGAACCAGAAGTAAAGTCAAATGCAACGAAAATGTAACGGATTCTATCCGTGACACTCTCACCCTGGATTTCTTCCTGCAGCGAATCCACAAATCCCCTTCTCCCTTTCCATAGGAATCGAGTGTAACGAAATTGTAACGGAGATTTTGTTAGATTTTGACAAAAAAGAGAAATCAAAAAACCCATATATCCAGGTATATAGGGTATTACTAAAAAAGGGTCGTGCAGACTTCGAATCTGCGCGTTGGGGGTTCGATTCCCTCCGGGCGTGCCATCTAACTAATAAGATGTAAAAATTGGCCTGTTACTTTTTTCCCCTTCAACCTATCAAATCTACTGCATGGTACCAATAGAAGAGGGCACCATTGGGCAGCTTTCTTAATTTGTTTAATTGATTGTACTTCGGATTTTCAATCAAGTATCTGTTTTTAGCCATCGACTTTCAATCGGGACCTCAATCACCTCAGGATAAAGGGTTTT
>JABAOH010144569.1_pt1 | contig 23883 bp, 20 predicted proteins | sample 7062181 | NCBI WGS metagenome assembly JABAOH01 (sample SAMN14538630, study PRJNA623070) | marine sediment metagenome | biome: marine biome [ENVO:00000428]; feature: marine pelagic biome [ENVO:01000023]; material: deep marine sediment [ENVO:00002113]; isolation source: pool of 5 deep marine... | reverse complement strand
CCGGCACGCCGGGCACGGGCGATCGGCGTGTCAGCGTATCGCTGTCGGAACTCGTTTTCGCCCATCGCCATCAGCTCGATCAGCTCCGGGCCCGTCACGTCGTCCCGGGGGCGAAAGCGCGGCTCGCCTGTTTCCGCTATCTCGCCGTTCCAGGGACACACCTCCTGGCAGATATCGCAGCCGAAGACGCGGTTTCCGACCAGCGGTCGCAGTTCGCGCGGAATGGGGCCGCGGAGCTCAATGGTCAGATAGGAAATACAGAGTCGGGCATCGAGCTCGCGCGGACCCTTGATCGCTCCCGTGGGACAGGCGGTGATACAACGCTCACAGGTGCCGCAGTGGTCGGCCTGGAACGCCTCGTCGGGCGCGAGCACGGCTGTGGTGATGATCTCGCCCAGGAAGAAGTACGAACCGAGCCCGGGGTGGATGAGCACGGTGTTCTTCCCGATCCAACCGAGGCCGGCGCGCTGGGCGTGGTCGCGTTCCATTACGGGGCCATAATCGACGTAGGCTCGAACCTCTAACTCGGGGCCGCATAAACTGCGTAGAGCGTCGGCAAGCAGCTCGAGCTTCTCCTCGAACACGGCATGATAGTCGGTGCCACGGGCGTAACGCGCGATCACCGGTCGCGCCGGGTCGTCCACCGGGCCCGCATCGCCGAGGTAGTAGTTCATGCCGACCACGATGATCGAGTGTGCTCCGGGCAGCGCGGCGGCGGGGTCGACACGCCGGTGCACGGAATCGGGGCGGCCCATGTAGGACATCGCACCCGCATAGCCCCGCTCGAGCCACTCGAGGTAGAAGTCGGCATGCGCCGGTCGCTCGGCCGGAGCTATGCCCACGAGGTCGAAGCCCAACTCGCGCGCTCGCCGCTTGATCGCCTCCGATGGTGAGACGCGCGGCTGGATGGGAAGCTTGGTCGGCATTCGCTAGGGGGTCAGCACGATCTTGCCGAAATGTTCACCGGACTCGAGTCGCTCGTGTGCCTGCCGCGCACGCTCGAGCGGCCAGACCACGTCGATGACCGGCTGCAGCACCTTATCGAAGACGAGCGAGATGACCTGTTCGAACTCGGCCCGGCTCGACATCGTCGTACCGATGACCTGCAGTTGCTTCCAGAACGTGAGCCGGATGTCGATCTGACCCTTCGGCCCCGTGGTGGCGCCGTAGGTCACCAGGCGACCATCCCGAGCCAGTGAGCGAATGAGGCCGGGCCAGATGGCTTCGCCTACGCTGTCGAAGGCCACATCGACGCCGCGTTTGCCCGTCGCTTTCCACACCTCCTTCGAAAAGTCGGCCTCGAGCCGGTCGATGACGAGATCGGCGCCGAGCTCGCTGAGGCGGCGCACGTTGTCGGACCCGCTGGTCACGGCAAAGACCGTCGCGCCGGCCAGCCGGGCGATCTGGACGGCGGCGGTGGAGACACCCCCGGAGCCTCCGGTGATCAGCACCGTTTCGCCGGGGCGCAAACGTGCCCGGCTGATCAGTCCCCGCCAGGCCGTCTGGTAGACAAGCGGCACGGCGGCGGCCCGATCGAACGACAGGTCGTCGGGTATCGCGTAGACGTTGTCGGCAGGGACGGCGGCGAACTCGGCCAATCCACCGCTCACGTGCTCGCCGATGATCCGATAGGAAGAGCAGAGGCTCTCCTGGCCGCGTCGGCACCATTCGCAGCGACCGCACCAGAGGCTCGGGTTGACCAGGACCCGGGATCCGGGGACGGGGCCCTGCACGCCCGCGCCTAACCGTTCCACCGTCCCGGCCATGTCGGAGCCGCCGATGTGCGGGAACTCGAGTTGAAGTCCCGGAAGGCCCCGGCGTGCCCAGATATCGAGATGGTTGAGCGCCGCGGCCCGAACTCGCAACAGGATCTGACCGGGAGCGGGCTGCGGGATCGGCAGGTGGGCGATCTCGATGACTTCAGGGCCGCCATGGCTTAGAAAAACGGCGGCCTTCATAGTATCGGCCAAGTTTCGACCTCCTTGCTCAGTACGCGGTTCCAGAACCGTCGGTAAGAATCGCCCCCGCCCGGGTCGGTAAGCAACCTGCGGAGCGCGGACCTCTTTGACCTGAGCTTCATGAAGAGAGCGGCGACTTTGACAAAGGGGAACCTGCCCGGTAGACTCGGGCGCAGCCGAGNNCGTGACGTTTACCATGCTGTACACGTTCGCCGACCCCGCCCCTAGGGCGCAGAGACCTCTCCCGAACGAGCCGCCGCGATCGAGCGTGAACCAAACTTTGGGGCGTAGGACGCTTGTAAGATGGAAAGCGTGCAAGTGAAGGAGGCGCCGCTACGCCCGGCGGTGATCGCGGCTTACGGCGCGCCCGGTCTGGTACTGGCGGCCCTGGCGCTGACCTTCTACGTCTTTTTCCCGAAGTATTACGCCGACGTCTTGGGTATCGATCTGACGGTGCTCGGCGTCGTCGTGTTGCTCTCGCGGGTGTGGGATGCGGTCATCGACCCTGCGATCGGCGCGCTCTCTGACCGCACCCGCAGTCGCTGGGGTCGTCGTCGACCCTGGATGGCGCTGGGTGCGCTGCCTTTGGCGGCCACGTTCGTGTTGCTGGTGGCGCTGCCTCATATCGCCAGCCCGTGGCTTCAGGGCCTCTACCTGGGCACTCTGACCTTCTTCTTCTTTCTTTTCTGGACGATGGTGACGGTGCCGTACGAGGCGCTGGGCGCCGAGCTGTCGTTCGACTACGACGAGCGCACGCGCCTGCTCGGGGTTCGCGAAGGCGCGGTGCTAGCCGGGACTCTCCTGGCCGCCTTGATCCCGATCTTCGTCGGACTGGGCTTCGAACTTCCCGCAGGTTCGGCCGGCGAACGGCACCGTTTCTTGCGTATCGGAATGATCTACGTGGTTCTGGTCACGATTCTGGTGGGGGTGTGCGTCGTCGTCGTGAGGGAGCGTCTCTGGGCCGAGTCGCAGCGCCCGACGGCGTTCTTCCGCAACATCGGCACCGTGTTCAGAAACCGACCCTTTCGCATTCTGCTTTCCGCCTACGCGACCAGCGCGCTGGGCGTTTCCGTCGCCGCGACCTTGATCCTGTTCTATGTCGACCACGTGCTCGATAGTGGGGCGGGGCCATTGTTTCTCGCGATCTACCTGGGGATCGGCACGGCGACGGTGCCGGCCTGGATCTACCTGGCACGCCGCCTGGAGAAGCGGCGCGCCTGGCTGATGGCGCTGGCGATCAACACCGGCTCCTTTGTCTGGGCTCTGTTCCTGGGGCGCGGTGATGCCTCCCTCTTCGCGGTGATCGTACTGTTCTCGGCGCTGGGACTCGGCGGTGTCATGGCGCTGCCGCCGTCGATGCAAGCGGATGTGATCGACTATGATGAGTGGGAGACAGGCAGGCGCAGAGAGGGCGAGTACATCGGTTTCTGGTCGATCATCAAGAAGCTCGCCGCGGCGCTGAGTGCCGGACTCGCCTTCCCCATCCTCGATCTCTCCGGCTACGCGCCCGGCGCCGAGGCACAGGCTCCGGCGGCGATATGGACGCTGCGGTTGCTCTATGTCGGCACCCCGAGCCTGTGCAACTTGCTCGCCATCGGCATCGCCTGGCGGTATCCGATCGATCGGGCGCTGCACGAGCGCATCCGCGATGACATCGATCGTCGGCTCGCCTCGGCCGAACCCATACCAGCCGTCGGCTGACGGAGGCGATGCGGATGGATGGCATGCGCGCGGCGTTCATCGCGTTGGCCGAGCGCGGGGCTCTGCCGGACTGGCTGGTGCGCCGGGGCGTTCGACGCCTGTTGCGGGAGCGGCTGCGGCAAGAGCAACGCGGCGGTGCGGACGAGCGAGCTGCGTCGCGGAAGGCCTTCGTCGACCAGCTCCGCACCAGTCCGATCGCGCTCCATCCTGATTCGGCCAATCAACAGCATTACGAGGTGCCGCCGGATTTCTTCGAGGCGGTTCTCGGGCGGCAGCTGAAGTACTCGTGCGGGTACTGGCCGCAGGGGGTGACATCGCTCGACCAGGCCGAGCAGGCGATGCTCGAGCTGACCGGCGAGCGCGCCAGGCTCGCCGACGGCCAGGCGGTGCTGGACCTGGGCTGCGGCTGGGGGTCGCTGACCTTGTGGGCAGCCGGGCGCTACCCGAGCAGCCGGTTCCTCGCCGTCTCCAACTCGGCTTCGCAGCGGGCGTTCATCGAGGCGGCCTGCCGCCGCCGAAAGCTGCAGAACGTACGCGCCGTCACCGCGGATATGAACGATTTCGCCACCGATGAGCGGTTCGACCGGATCGTTTCGGTCGAGATGTTCGAGCACATGCGCAACTACGAGCTGTTGCTCGAACGGATCGCTCATTGGCTGAAACCTGGGGGTGAGCTGTTCGTGCACATATTCTGCCACCGCGAATTCGCCTATCCCTTCGAAACTCGTGGCGGCGGGAATTGGATGGGCCGGAGGTTTTTCACCGGCGGCCTCATGCCGTCCTACGACCTGCTGCTCGAATTCCAGCGAGACGTCGCTCTCATCGAACGCTGGGTGGTGAACGGGACACACTACGCGCGAACGGCCGAAGCGTGGCTCATGAACCTGGACTCGCGGCGAACGCGGGTGCTGGAGGTGTTCCGGCGCGCCTACGCTTCCGAAGAGGCAGAGCGCTGGCTGGCGCGCTGGCGGATCTTCTTCATCGCGTGCGCGGAGCTGTTCGCCTTTGACGATGGACGTGAGTGGCGGGTGGCGCACTATCGCCTCGCTCGCCGCCGCACAAGCTCGAGAGGTCGCCAGGAACCGCACGTCGACGCGGCGAGCCACGTCACGCTGGATTGAGACACCCCTGTGCTTAGCGGCGATCGGGTGCGCAGGCGCAGCGGTCCTCAGCCGTGCCGCCCCCTTCCGCCGTTGCACCGTGCGGTTTAAGAGACCAGGTTGTGATCAGGCGGCTGGCGGGCTGTATCGGCCTGCGGGCGGCGCGCGGGGAAGCTCGAGCGCCGTCGCGGCTGTGGGGCGCTGCGGTTAGTCAGAGAACGGGCGAGACGCTCGTCCGGAGGGCCGCATGTTCGTTCCGGTTAAACGTGGCACGTCGGGCGCCGGTGGTGTCCCCCCATCTCCTGCGAGACCGCTCCGTCGCTCGCTAAGAGTCATCGCGTCGGCGCTTCTGCTGGCCGCGAGCCAGTTGGCGTGTGGTGACGACGGCACGGCCCCCCAGTCCGCTGACGATGTGACGCCGCCGACCGTGGTGGCTCTGAGCCCCGCGGACGGCTCGATCCACGTGTCCGTTCTAACCACGGTCGGGGTAACTTTCTCCGAGCCGTTGGCAGCGAACAGCGTCACCACCAACGCCTTCCTACTGACGACCGGGTCCAATACGGTGAGCGGGTCGCTGAGCCATTTAGGGCGACACGTGATCTTCACCCCGGGCGCGCCGCTCGATTACTCCACGCCGTACACGGCCCAGCTGACGACCGCGCTGACGGACACGGCGGGCAACGCGATGTCCGGCGACCGGTCGTGGACGTTTATGACGGCTCCCAGCGATGCCGCACAGCTCAGTGAGACGGCGATCCTTTCCCACCTTACAGTACTCGCCGCGGATAGCCTGCAAGGTCGGCGGGCCGGCTCGGATTACGAGAGGCGAGCCGCCGGCTACATCCGACGAGAGTTCCAGGGTATCGGACTCGACGCCGGGGCGCCGGACTATTATCAGACGTTCGATATCAACGTGTCGGTGGACGGCCAGACGGGACTGACCTCGCAGAACGTTTTGGGAGTGCTACCGGGAGAGGGTGGCTTGGCCGGCCAGTGGGTGATCGTCGGTGCGCATTACGATCACCTTGGTGTGGATCGGGTGTCGGCCGATTCGCTCGTCGTCTACAACGGCGCGGATGACAACGCCTCGGGTACGTCGCTGATGCTGGATTTGGCGAGGGCCCTGAGGGACGCCTTTGCCCGCAATCCCGCGGGAGCCGGCGGTCGGCGCTCGATCATGTTCCAGGCCTACGGGTCAGAGGAGGTAGGTCTGGTCGGTTCCATCTTCTTCTGCGGGCAGCCAACGGTGCCGATGGACAGCATCGTCGCGATGGTGAACCTGGACATGGTCGGGCGGCTGCGTGACGATATCCTGATCGTGATCGGCACGTCGTCGTCGTTGGGTTGGTCGACCGCCCTCGATAACGCCAACGTCCATTCGCTCGTTCTGTCCTACGACGAAAGGCTTTCTGGGAACAGCGATCAGTACTGCTTTGGTCTAAACCAGAGGCCGGTCGCGTTTCTGCATACCGGCCTCCACCCCGATTATCACACGCCATTCGACGATTTTTGGCTGATCAACCTTCCCGGAATGGTGAAGGTCGGCGATCTGGCCGCTGAGCTCGTCCTCGATCTCACCACGCGGCCAGATCGTCTTCCGTTCACGGCGAGTCCCGTCGCCGGCGTGGAACCGGTTATCGGCGAGCGGGCGCTAGCGTTGCCCCGCTGACGCTGCCGCGTCCATCGTCGCTTCCGGCTCGCGGGGCGGCGCCTTCTTCACATAGCGGTCGAACCACTCGAACTGCTGGTACAGAGCATCGAGCACGGTCTCGCGCCCCCGGTACCCGTGCTGTTCGTGCGGATACATGACGAGCTTGACCGTGCCGCCCAGGCCTTTCACGGCGTGGAACAGCCGCCTCGACTGGATGGGGAAGGTGCCGGAGTTCGTGTCCGCCTCGCCGTGGAGCAGCAGCAGCGGCTCGTTGATCGAGTCGGCGTGCATGAACGGCGACATGGCGAAATAGATTTCCGGCGCCTCCCAGAACGTGCGTCGCTCGTTCTGGAAGCCGAACGGCGTGAGGGAGCGGTTGTAGGCGCCGCTGCGTGCGATGCCGGCCCGGAAGAGGTCGGAGTGCGCCAGCAGGTTCGCGGTCATGAAGGCGCCGTAGGAGTGGCCGCCGACCCCGACGCGGTCCGGGTGGGTGATGCCCATCTCCACCAGCGCGTCCACGGCGGCCTGCGCGTTCATCACGAGCTGTTTCACGAACGAATCGTTCGGTTCTTCCTCTCCCTCACCGACCACTGGCATGCTCGCCCGGTCGAGGACGACGTAGCCCTGCGTGAGGAAGAAGAGGTGCGAGTAGCCACGGTAGAACGTGAACCGGTTCTCGGAGCCGCGGACCTGGCCGGCGGCGTCCGCCGACTTGAACTCCCGGGGGTAGGCCCAGATGACGGTCGGCCGCCGCTCACCTTCGCGGTAGTCGGGTGGCAGGTACAGGGTGCCCGTTAGATCGACGCCGTCGGCGCGTGCGTAGTGGATGCGCTTCTTCTCGATGCGGGTGAGCTGCGGGGCCGGGTCCTCGATCTTGGTAAGGGCTCGCAACGAACCGGTTTCGAGATCGCGCACGAAGTAGTTCGGCGGCTCACTCTTGGATTCACGACGCGTCACCAGCCGTCGAGCTCGCGCGTCGAGCATATCGATCGGCCACTCGTAATAGGGGTCCTCGCTCTGCCAGAGCCGTTCGCTCTTTCCGGTCTGCAGCTCGAAACGATCGACAAACGGACGGTCGCCTTCGGCCGACGCCCCGGCTCCGCTCAGGTAGATCGATCGCTTGTCGGGTGACCGGAGTAGGACGACCTGTCCCTTGTCGTCACGCTTCATCACCGGATTCCCGGGGTCGCCGTAGGCGTCCTCGCTGCTGCGGTCCCAGATGACGCGGGACGTGGGCTCGCGCTTCGACAGATCCACGACCACCGTCTGGGTGCGGCGCGTATCTCGATCCCAGGTCCAGGCGAGCCCGAGGCGGCCATCCTCGGACCAGCGCGTGCCATAGAGGCGCAGCGCGGTACGAGTCAGCTCATGCGGTTCGCCGTTGAACGGCGGATCGACTCGAACCAGCCGATCCCGATAGTCCGCCTCCGCTTTCGGGTCGCCGCCGTCGAGCGCCTCGCTCCAAACCAGCGTGTGGCTCTGGCCGGGTATCCAGGAGATACTGCGTGGGCCTTCGGGTACGCCGCCGATCGGCACGTTTTCGGCCAGGGGCAGTGAGGCGACCTTGTGCACCATACGGCCGCCGTGCGCCCACACCTCCACCTCTTGCGGGAAGCGGTAGACGGGCACGAGGTACGAATACGGGCGCTGGACTCGGCTCACCAGCACATGTCGCCCGTCCGGCGAGGGGTCGACCTGGTTGAAGATCGACGGTTCACCCAACGGCTGGCGCGCGCCGTCGAGGCCGACCACGGCCAACTGGGCGGTGAAGTAATACTCGAACAGCTTCTCGTCGAACGGCGACTGCAGGAGGTTCTGATAGGTGCGAACGGGCGTCCGCTGACCCCCGCCTGCCTCCTGAATGGTCGGGCCTGCCGGTGAACGGGGCGACTCGGGCGACGCGCCGCGGTCGGCGGGAACGAGCTGGCAGAGCAGGCCGCGGGAGTCAGGCATCCACTGGCAGGGCGAGCCGCGTGCGGCCATGAGTTCGGGCCCGATCAGGCGACGGGCCTGCCTCGACTCGACCGTCGCGACCCAGAGCTCGACGCCATCGTCCACGGTATTGGTGAACGCGAGGTGCCGGCCGTCGGGTGACCAGAAGGGGTTGCCGAGCTGAACATTCGCTGGCAGCTCGACGGGCCACTCCCGGGCGTCCTCGAGACGGATCAGTTTTAGAGCGACCACGGAGGGCGGCTGATCGTCACCGTTGGTCCGTGGGTTGAAGCGGATTCCGGCCAGCCCCAGCGCCGGCTCGGCGAGCTGAGCGATCGTCGGATAGGCTCTGCGCTCGGCGAGGGCCATCCAGGCGCCATCTGGGCTGACGTCGACCAGAGGTGTCGGCGGCGCGTCGACGATCGCGACGACGTCCGCTGGCGGGGTCCGATAGGGTTCCTGAGCGGCGACCAGACCGGGAGTCAGCAAGCTCAGGGCAGCGGCGAGCAGTGAACGGGCCATGGAATTCACGGTCGCTCTCCTCTATGTCTTGGATGGCTGAGGCCGGTTGAGTATGCGGTTCTAGTTAGGGCGGCCCGGACGTGGGGTCAAGTCATCGGCCCCATTGCAAGACCGCGATGTATCCCCCGACGCGCAACACGATCTGATCGCCCTCGTTCGGCATCTCGTCCAGAGGAAAGACGGCCCGGATCTCGTGGACGCAGCTTTCTTCCCTCGGCAGACTCGAACGCGGACACTGGCGCTTTTCGTCGAGCGTGCTGTCACAACCGGAGCGCCGGCGCGCGGGCGTGCGACAGACGGGCGCGCCGACGGAGCGGCGAAGCGGTTCCAGCCCGCGCTCGGATCCGGACCAAAGCACCAGCGCACCGGGGTCGAGAAGCAAGCCGGCCTGTGGGGTCTCGTGCTCCAACTTCAGGATGGCGCTCGGCCTGCCCTGGGCCGTATCGATGACGATCCAACCGCCCTCGAAGTTGGCGACGAGCGGGGGCTCGCGGATCTCGCGCCCGTCGGGATCCAGGTAGGCGGCCCGGTGGCAGGAAGCCGTGAGGGCGCCGGCGATCAAGAGGGCGATGGAAGCGAAGACACGGGCCGCCCCACGCCCACCGGAGAGCGGCATGCCGTTTCGTAAGGGTCGATCGTGCGCCATCGGCTATCGTTGAGTTACCGGAACGGCGACGTCGCCAGCGCGAGCTACCAGGGTTTCGTCGTCCGCGGTCACAGTGTCGCGCAGGGCGGGGCGTCCCGAGACTCGCGACTAGCTGGGCAAAAAGGGTCTCTCCACCTCGAGATCCAGGGGTGTGCGTTGGCTCACCAGCGTCTCGAGCGTGATCGAAGCGAACGTGCAACGGACCATCTCGTCCACTTCGTCGAAGATACTTCGCAGGCGGCATTCCTCCGGCGCCGCGCACGGAGCTTCGCCGCTCTCGGCCAGCAAGCAGTTGCCCGGCGTCCGCGGGGGTTCAAAGACCCGGATTACGTCGAGCATCGTGAGCTCGGAGGCGGGCCGGGATAGCTGGTAACCACCCCCGGTTCCACGCGTCCCCACCGCCAAGCCGGCGCGGACGAGTTGCTGGAACACCTTGGCGAGCACCGTCGCGGGTATCCGGTACTTCTCGGCCACCTGCGCGGCCGTCACCTGCGCCTCCGCCGCCGCGGCGGCCATCTCCATCGCCGCGTACAGGGCGTAACGCGTGCTCTTGTTGGGCCTCATCGCCCGGGCCCTCGCTCGGTTGGTGCCGTCAGATCGAGCTCGAGGGCGAGTCGTTGGGCCGGTCGAAAGCCGATTCGGTGAAAGAAAGCGATCAGATCCAGGTCGTCCCAGTCCACCTCGGTTTGCAAACTCGATACGCCGAGGCCGGTCAGATTGGTGCGCAGCTGCCGCAGGAGTGCCGCGCCGACCCCTTGCTTGCGAAAGTCCGGGTGCACGCCGATGGTGTCCAGGACGGCGGTAGGTTCCATCCGGCCGAATTCGCCGTAGTAGACTCGGGCCAGGAGGAACCCGCAGAAGAGGCCCGTGATCTCTGCGGCTAGCGACACCTTGATTCCTGTTTCACTGAGGTTCTGCTCGAGCTTGATCTTGAAGTACTCCTCGCGACGCCGGCCCGTATTGCGGGCGTCGAGCGCGATGACTGCTTCCAGGTCGCCGGCCACCAGGTTGCGTACCTTGATGCGCTCTTCACGCTCGAGGATTTCCTGACCGCTCTCCAGTTCCATGCGCACTCCCCGTCTTGGCGAATTCACTCAGGCGATCAATTGGCCGCCGTCAACACGGATGACTTGGCCCGTAATGTGGCTGGCCATAGACGACGACAGGAACAGCGCCGCACGGGCCACATCCTCGGGCTGCCCGAGTCGGCCCAATACGGATTCGTTGCGAGCCTGCTCGATCGCTTCCGTCGGCAGTGAGGCCGTCATCGGAGACCGGATGAGACCGGGCGCGATCACGTTCACCCGAATGCCGAACTTTCCCAGCTCGCGTGCGGCCGTCTTGCCCAATCCGATCATCCCGGCTTTGCTCGACGCGTAGTTGGCCTGGCCGAACTTTCCCCGCTCGCCGTTGATCGACGAGACCAGCACGATGGCACCGGCCCCAAGCGGCCGCATCAGGGGTACGCTTTCGCGTAACAGCAGAAAGGCGGAATCCAGGTTGATCCTCAGCACCTCCGACCAGGCCGCGTAGTCCATCTTCCACACCACTGCGTCGCGGGTGNNCACGGCGTCGCGGGTGATCCCGGCGCAATGAACCAGAATGTCGAGTCGGCCGAAGCGGTCACGGATCTGCTCGAACAGGCGCGACACGGCAGGCGGGTCAGCCAGATCGCAGGCGATATCCACCGACCCCGGCGGACTCGGTCGTCCCGGAAGGTCCGAGCCCACGACCTGAGCCCCCGCCGTCTGAAACAGCTGGGCCACGGCGGATCCGATCCCGCCGCCGGACCCGGCCACCAGCGCCATCCGGCCTTCAAGCGAGAGAAGTCGGTCGAGCGATCTCGTCATGCGGCACCGCCGGGAGCGAGGCTGATGCCCTCGCGAGCCAACTTGCGTGCCCGAAACGCGCCCCAGAGGGCGGCGCCGAGCGCCCCGGCGTAGACCGAGTCGTCGTGCGCGTGAATCGTAACCGCCAGGTTCTGCGCCGCCGCCCCTTCGCTCAGCGCCGCGATCAGGCCGGCGTCCGCGGCGAGGCCGCCGGTGACCAGCAACACGCCCTCGATGTTCAGCGACGAGATGAGCTTCAGGTAGCGCCCCGCCATCGACTGGTGGATGCCCTTGATGATGTTGGGCGTGGAGATGCCGCGCGAGACCATGTTGATCACGTCGGTCTCGGCGAGCACCGCGCAGATGGACGAGCAGGGCTCGGGGTCGTCGGCCTCCAGCGAGAGCGGCCCGATCTCGTCGATCGTGATCCCCAGGTAGCGGCAGATGTTCTCGAGAAACTGGCCCGAGCCCGAGGCGCACTGGCTCGTCATGCGGTAGCCGAGCACCTTGGCGCGTTCATCCATCAGCACGGCCCGGCAGTGAAGAGCGCCGATGTCGATGACCGAGCGCGCCTCGGGATCGAGGAACAGTCCGCCGCGGGCGTGAGTGGTCATCCCGTAGAAATGGCCCGTTCGGAACGGCACCAGCTCACCCTCTCCCGTCGTCGCAGTATAGTCGAGTTGCTCACGCCGTAGGTTGGCGTCGGCCATACAGGCTTCGAACATCGTCTCGACGACCTTGCGCGGATCGCGGCGGCGGATCCGCTCGCGCCGCATCATCAACACACGCTCGACCTTCCCGTCGGCTTCCTCGAGCAAGGCCAGCTTTACGGCAGAGGTGCCGACATCGATACCGGCGACGGTCAGCGCCGCATCGCTCATTCCAGGGCTCCTTTTCCGGCTGAGGTTCGCGAAGGGTCACGGCGTGCAAAGAGCGCGGCGCCGAGGGCGCCCGTGTAGATGCTGTCGGGCGAGATGTTCATCGTGATGTCGCCGTAGTTCTCGTCGATCAGCTTGCGCAGCGCCTTGACCGCGGCCTCGTTCTTGGCCACCCCGCCGGTGAAGGTGAACTCGTCGGTCACCCCTCCGGAGCGCGCCAGCAGCGACATCGCGCGGAGGATGATGGCGCGGTGCAGGCCGGCGAGGATGTCCTCCCGCTTCTCTCCCAGCGAGAGGCGTTCGCGCAGCTCGGCGCCGGCGAACACGGTGCAGGTGGAGTTTATCCGCACGGTTCTCCGCGATCTCATCGCCAGGGGACCGAGCTCGTGGACGCCGAGGTTCATCTCGTCGGCGATGTAGCCGAGGTAGCGGCCGCAGCCCGCGGCGCAGCGGTCGTTCATCTGGAACGACGTGACGATGCCACGCTCATCGATCTGGATGGCTTTGGTGTCTTGCCCACCGATGTCGAGAACCGTCCGTGTCTCGGGGAACATGGAATGGGCCCCGAGTCCGTGGCAGAGGATCTCCGAGCGGATCTGCTCCTTGGGGAAGGGCAGGGTCTGCCGGCCATACCCGGTCCCGACCGAACCGGCCGGTTCGAGATGCACGGCGGCGGCGCGATCCACTGAGGCGGGAACCGCCTCGTGGGGGGTCTTTAGGTCGCTGACCGCCGCGCGCATCAGCGCATCGAAGTCAGCCGCGGCGGAGGGTCGATTCTCGACCTCGAGGATCACCTTGTCGAACAGCCCGGCCAGCGGGTCGAAGCTCACCCGCTGATCCATCGCCTGTTCCTCGGCGAGCTCCATGTAGCGGCCCCCGGCGAGATCTCGAAAGAAGTCGCTCCTTCGGGTGGCAGTCGCGGCGTACAGCTCGCCGACTTCGGCCTCCATCCGATCGAGAATCAACGCCGCAGCCGAGCGCACGGCGGAATCGTATCCGTCCTCAAGGTGGGCGTGGACGAGTTCGCCGAAGATGCGCAGTTGGCGGAGGTACTGTTGTTTCCGGAAGCCGCGTTCCAGGTCGGCCAGCGCCCTATGCCGGTCCTCAGCCGCGAGCCCGGCCCCATCGAGCTCGGCGGAAACGAGCCCGAAGCGCGCGTTGATGAGCGCTTCGTTGAGCGCGACGTCGCAGGCCACCTTGTAGTTGCTGCGACTGTTGGTGATGCCGCGGCCGAGCACCCGGCCGTCTTCAGCGAGGATGACGGCCTTGGTCGTGGTCGATCCGAGATCGATGCCGACGTGATACTTCATGCGACAGCTCCCGAGCGCTTTTGCTCGATCATCTGAAAGTAAGACTCGAGCCGCGTCTTGATGTTCGACGAAGAGAAGTAGCGGGGATCGACCAGGTCGCTCTCGATGAAGCCACCCGGCCGTCCGGTCCGGTTCTCCACTTCACGCAGGATCATGAGCTGGCCCGCGCTGAAGGAGTTGCAACTCTTGATCGAGTTGATCAGCAGACCGTCGGCGTCGTAGTCGAGCACGTAGCGCGTGAGCATCTCCACGCGGCTCGGCAGGTTCAGGTTCGTGTAGCAGCCCATGCAGTACTCGGCCAGCGTCTCGAGCGGCCGTTCGGGGTCGTGCCGGAAACCGAAGTCGTAAACGCCACCAACCTTGGTATAACTCGACGCGACCACCACCGCACCCTCGTCCGCGAACATCCTCCAGAATTCGCGGAAATGCGTCCAGTTGGGTGGGCCCTCCACCACGATGCGGAACCGCTCCTCATCGATCTCGCCGTCCGGGGTAACGGGCCCGAGCCGCTGCTCGAGTCGGCTCTCGATCTCGGAGCGCAATGTCCGGTAGTAGTCGACCGCCTCTTGACTGCCACGGAACGCGGTGAAGATCGGTCCGATGTAGTAAACGCCACCGAAGTAGGCGTCGATGGGCGAGGGCCGGTTGCGCGCCGACTGAAGAACCCAGACGAGATCATCTTCGGCCTCTACCGACCGTGACAGCAGCTCTTTCAGGCGGTCCTCGTCGTACTTCCTCCCGGAGAGCCGTTCCAGCTCTGGGATGATCTTGTCGCGGAGCTGATCCACTACGTATCGGCGCATCGCGTCGGTGATCTTGCCGTCGGCTTGATACGGGACGTGTAGGAGTGCGATCGGCGCATCGTACTCCTGTCGAAGGATCTCGAACCATTTCAGGAAGGTGAAACAGCCCGTATAAGACAGCAGCAGCAGGTCGGGGTTGGGCAAGTGTTCACCTGTCGGCCCGACGTTGCCGGACTTCATCATGCCCACGTCGCACTTGACGTAGGTGCAGACGTCCTCCGAGTGCCCCAGCTTCTCGGCCAGGGCGATGTAGGCCTTCGACTTGCCGCGCATCGCCGACTGGAGCGCGTTGATTTCGGGTAGCACGGGGAGCAAATCGAAGCAGCGCAGCAGCTCGGTCAGATTGCCGGGGACGAAGGTGTAGACGCTCTTCTCGCCCGTTTCCGGTGCCCTGGCCAGTCGGGTGAAGTGATCCGCGATCATTCGCTTCTGACGGAGCTGGCTGTCGTCCTTTTGCACCGTCGCGCTGGCCGTTGATGCCTTTTCGCCGCTTGCCATGGGTCTATTCACCGCTCCAGAGCTTTATGGAATCCGCGAACGTTCCGGCTTGCTCGCGGATCACGTGGAATTGGCCGCTGTTCTCGGAGTACTTGAACGCGGTCCAGGGGACGCCGCCCGCCTCGATTGTCCTCACGGCCATCGGCTGGTCGAGCAGCGCCGGATCGCAGAAGCTGGGTGCGCAAAAAAGAACGCCCTCGGCACGGCTCTCCCGAACGCGCTGAAGCAGCTCGGTTCCTTTCTCGCCCTCGGCGACATAACGGGTGGGGCTGTCGACCGCATCGGTGAGAAACGCGCGCACGAGGTTGTCGAGTGGGTCGCCCTCGAGTGGGATCTCATTTCGGAACCAGCGGTGAACCTGCACGAAGTCGTCGTCGACGATGTAGCAGCCGGATCGCTCGAGCGTCTTGATCAGGCCCAGCGGCGGCTGCTCGCAGAACGAGCCGGTGAGCACGACGCGCGCCTGGTCCATCGGCTGTCTCGACTCGTCCGACTCGACGGCCGCTCGATACCGCTCCAGCATCTCGATGAACTCGCCGACGGGTAGCACCAGGCCGGCGCGCAGAATCACATACAGCTCAGAGGTCGGTACCTTCCAGGGCGACCGCTGGCGCAGCGAGTAAAGTGCTTGAACCAGGCGGCGACATCGGTTGTAGTCCGCGGTCGCTTCGCGGAGGGCGTCGGGGTCGTAGGGTCGGGCCCCACGCTCCTCCAACGCGCGCGCGAGGTCTTCCAGCTCGGTGCGATAGAAGAGGCCCCCGATCTCGGGGTCGAAGTTTTGAGGGACATCCAGGTAGCGGGTCAGCTTGTTCGGAAACTGCAGCTGCCACATGCCCGAAAGATTACGGATCACATCGCAAATCGCCGGGAACAACATCCCGTCGAGGCAGTCGAGAGCCCCGTTGAGCCCAAGCTCGATCGTGCTTCGAGGTATGTGGCAGATATAGGACTGGTAGTACGCGTCTCCGCGAATGATCTCCAGCCCGTCGCCGCCACCCATGATACCGACGGGAAGAACACCCTGGGAATGAAGAAGCTCGCACGGCGCGTAGATGGGCATGAACCCGATCGCCAGACCGCCGGTCCGTTCTTTCCAGCGGCGCACCGAGCCCAGGCTGTTGTCTCGATAGAGCGCCTCGGCTTGATTGACGAGTGCCGTCAGAGCGTCGGCCTTCATGCGTTCTTCCACCGTGGTTCACGCTTTTCCAGAAACGCGTTCAAGCCCTCGACCGCATCGGCCGTCGCCATCAGCTCCTCGAGGTAGAGGCGCTCCGTCTCGGCAAGCGCGTCACGAAACCGCGTGTCGTAGTCGGTCCGCACCGCGCGCACGGCCAAACGCAGACTGGCAGCGGAGCGCGGCAGCAGATGCTGACGCGCATAGGCCAGCGCCGCGTCGCTCGGGTCCTCGGCGATCTCGTCGGCGAGACCGATCGAGAGCGCCTCTTCCGCGCCGATGGAACGGCCGCTCAGGCAGAGATCCTCGGCGCGGCTGCGACCGACGCGCTCGGCGAGGGCGACCGAGGCGATCGGGGCGAAGACCCCGAGCACGATTTCGGGCTGCCCCAGCCGGGCATCGGGCGCCACGAAAAGTCGGTGGCAAAAGGCGGCCAGCTCCAGGCCACCTCCCAGGCACTGCCCCCGCACGGCGGCCAGCGTCACCACGGCCGAATCGAGTATCGTCCTGAACAGGCCGTGGAAACCGCGCAGCATCGCCTCCACCTGAGCCGGCAGGTGCTCTTCCACACTCGCACCGAACGAGAAATGGGGCCCTTCGCCCTCGACGATCACGGCTTTGAGCCCGCGATCGGCTCGCGCATCGGCGAAGATGCGCGTGAGTCGCTCGGTCTTGTGTTTGTCCAGTATGTTGGCCTTTGGCGTGGCGAGCTTGACTCGCCAGATCGCTCCGGCCTCCAGCTTCTCCAGGATCACGGGAGCGCCCCGCTCAGAGGCGTTAGCCATTACTTGTCTCCTCCGAGATCGAGTTCCAGCTGAACGAATGGGCCGGCGCTGAACCCATTGGCTCGGAAAAACGAGAGTACGGGAACGTCGTTGCGCCGCACCATCGTGCGCACGCAATTGATCCCGGCCTCCTTGAACGCTCGGCAGGCCTCGGCGAGCAACGAGGATGCGACCCTGGCGTGCAGCCGCTCGGGGTCGACACCGACGGCAAAGACCCAACCGCAGGCCTCCGAGCCGAACTCGAAGGCGCGCACTTCACCAAACAGGTAGCCGGTGACGCGGCCGTTGTCCTCGGCCGCGAACCCTAAACGGGTGCGGGCGGGATCGGGTTCGAGGAACTCCCGAAACACGCGCTCCCAGTAGTCCGGCTTCGGCGTTCCCGTGTGTAGCGCATCGATGTGAATGACGCGCTCGAGGTCGCCCCGGCGCAGGTGCCGCACCAACGGCTGTGTTCGCAGCGCCTTCGTCCCCATCCCGCTACCGGCCCTTTCCGTGTGCCTTGGCGAGTATCTCCTCTGTCAGCTCGTCGCCCCAGACCGCGCCTTCGGCCAGGCGGCGGCGCAGGAGCAGGAAGTCGGCCTCGCGGCATTCTTTGCTGCCTTCGTTGAACGCCCGAAAACCGGCGCGGCCTTCGGTCATCATGTTGAGGCCGAGCCAGGAGCGATTGGTTTCGCGGTTGCGATCCCAGTATTGCAGCTTGTGCTTGCGAACGCTCTCGATGGTCTTGCTCAGACACCCCGGCATCGTCATCGCCAGCGCGTGAACGAGTGTGTTGACCTCCTGGTCGAGTAACGACAGATCCACCTCCCCCTGTCGCAGCTTTTCTTTTCCCGCTTCCAGCTCTTTCCCCGTGCGGCGCTCCCCGTAGACGACCCGACCCCATTCGTCGAACCAGCGGTCCGTTATGACGAGCGGGTTGGGAATGAACTCGCCCTCGATTCTGAGCGCGGGGACGATCCGGCTGAGCAGACCGGCGCGATACGCTTTGTGAGCGCTCCAATGCTCGCAGAGCGTGGCGCTTTCCATCGCCGCCTCGATCCCGAGAAACAGCGGCAGAAAGTCGGTGCTCCCCCCATCCGGCGCCGAACCGTGCCGGGGCCCGGCCTGGCCGAACAGGGCGAGGTCCTGGGCCAGGGAGAAGTCACAGGCCATCCCGATCTCTTGCCCACCGGCGATGCGCATACCGTTGACCCGGCAGATCACCGGCTTGTCGCAGTGAAGAATCGCGGTGACCATGTCGTTGAACAGCCGCATATACTGCCGGTATTCCTCCGGACGGCCAGCGTAGTACTCGGCGTATTCTTTGGTGTTGCCGCCGGTGCAGAAGGCCCGGCTGCCGCTGCCGGTGAAAACGACGGCGACGCAAGCACGGTCGTTGGAGGCCCGGCGCATGCCCAGGATCACTCCTTTGACCATCTCGGTCGTGTACGAGTTGAGCTGCTTGGGGTTGTCGAGCGTGATCCAGNNCGAGCGTGATCCAGACGCTATGCAATCCATCGATGCTCTGGCCGGCGGGATCGCAGAAGGACTTCTCTTCATAAAGCACGCCAGAATAATCGAAGCCCGAGACGATGTCGTGGTTTTTGAATTCCATTGAACTAGTCCTCCGGGATGAGGATCACTCGGCGCGATAGACGCCCCTCATGCAGCTCGCCAAACGTCTGGTTGATGTGGGCAAGCGGTCGGAATTCGACGAACGGCTCGAGCTTCACACTGCCGGCGAGCACGAGATCGACGATGGCCGGATAAAGCTCCGGGAGACACCCCCAGTTGCCTTCCACCGTTGCGTCGAACGCCATCAGGTTTGATAGTCGCACTTCGACCTTCTTCGGGGTGAAACCGATCACCGAGACATAGCCCCCATGCCCGAGCAAGCCGAAGGCGGTGAGCTGGCCCTGGTCCGTTCCCGAGGTCTCGAAGATCTTTTGACGCCACGTCGGGATGCCATGCTCCTTCGCCAGCGAGCGCACGGCATCGCGAAGCCGCTTGAAATCGAGAGCCTTCGCGTTGAGGGTCAGGGCCGCGCCATGCTCTGCCAGCAGCGCGAGGCGCGCGTCATCTATGTCGATCGCCACCGTCACGGCGCCCAGCGCTGAGGCCAACTGCACGCCGAACCCGCCGACTCCACCGGCGCCGACGAAGACCGCCAGATCCCCCGAGCTGATGCCGCTCCTGAAAAGGGCCTGGTACGGGGTCGAGACGGCGTCCGCGATCACCGCCAGCGAGCGAAGGTCGGTACCGCTGGGATTGACGGTGGGATCGTGGAGGTTCGGGACCGGGCAGAGCCCGGCCGCGGGAACGCGAAGGTGGCTGGCAAAACCGCCGTCGACATCGTTGCCGGGGAAGATCTGATCCGGGCACACCTGCCCTCGACCGGCGTTGCAGGCCTCACACACACCGCAGGGGATGACGGCGGGGACCACGACCTGTTTGCCGACCCAGGACTCGGCCCCGCTACCGGCTTCGATGACGGTGCCGCTGACCTCATGCCCCAGGGTGAGTGGGAAGGGCTTACGAGTCGGGACGCCGTCGTAATAGAAGCCCAAATCGGTGTGACAGACCCCGCAGCCGGCCACCTTGATCAGGACCTCGCCCGCGCCCACGACCTCGTCCCGGAACTCCCGAACCATGGGTTCGCCGGGCGTGCGGACGGTCCACGCGGAGACTTGCATTAGGGTGACCCTCGTGGCTGGGGGGCTAATCGGATATAGGACACCTAATTCTGATATGCCGGCGCCTTTTTCGCAACCCCCGCCAGCCCACCCGCGCCGCCCCCAGCCCACCGCCCACCGCCGCACCCCGGCGGTCGCCGCCGGCCGCTGGCACGACCGGAAGACGTGCCGCCGCCCGGTTCAATCGCGGCCGGCGACCCCCTCGACCACTTCGCGGATCTCGGCATCGGTGAGCAGGCGCTCCGATTTTTTTGCCGCCGCCAGCACCGCCTCCACGACTTCAGGCCCGTCCGGCAGGCCCCGGTTTCGGAGGTAGTAGAGGACGTTGGAGGATCCGGACATGTGGCCGACCTCAATCTCCTGGGCTCGGCCCACCCAGCTCGCCGGCACACCGGAGTAGACGCGGTCCGCCAGCCAGGCCTGGCCTTTGCGCTGAGCTTTGATGACCGCGGCGGCGTGCACGCCGGTCGCGGTGCGGAAGGCGTCGCGGCCGACGATCGGCATGTTGACGGGGATGGGAACGCCGGTGGCCTTGGAGACAATCGCGACGTATTCGGGAAGCGAAGTGAGATCGTCGTCGCGCAGGCCCAGGAGCTTGAGGTTCACCAGGAGCTGCTCCATCGGCGTGTTACCAACCCGCTCACCCACGCCGAGAGCCGTGCCATGCACCCGCGTGGCCCCGGCCTCGATGGCCGCGAGGGTGTTCGCGACGTCGAGCCCTCGGTCTCGGTGGCCGTGCCAATCGATGCCCACCTGGTCGGCGACGCCGAGCTCGGCCAGCAAGTTTTTGACCCAGGAGACGAGATTGGCGACGCCCCGCGGCACCGCGGCTCCCACCGTGTCGCACAGACAGAGGCGCCGGGCACCCGCTTCGACGGCGGCGGTGAGGAGGATCCGTAGATGTTCGGGGGCGGCGCGGATCGTGTCCTCGGTGACGTACATCACCTCGAGTCCCTCACGGACCGCGAACTCCACCGCCTCCCGGCTGTGTCTCAATATGTGCTCGACGTCCCACTCCTCGGCGTACTGACGGATCGGGCTCGAGCCGATGAACACGCAGGCTTCGATCGGTACGCCGGTCCTTTGCACGACCTCGGCGATCGGCTGGATGTCGACGAGCAGGGTGCGGGCGGCGCAGTTGGCCTTGATGCGCAAGCCGGCGTCGGCGATCTCGCGGCAGAGGCGCTCCACCGCCTGGCGCTGACGTGGGCCCGAACCGGGCAACCCCACATCGGCTGTCTCGATCCCCAGACTGTCCATGAGGTGAAGAATCTGGATCTTCACGTCGGTGGGCGGGTCGATCACCGAGGGGCTCTGGAGGCCATCACGTAGCGTCTCGTCGTCCAGCATGGGCAGGGGCCGAGGCCCGGGGGGTTCAGCTCCGGCCCGGGCCCAGTCGTAGATGAGCTGTTGTTCCTGCGGTCTCGTGGTCATCAAGCTCTCGCCCTCAGATCATGTGGCGGGGCCTAGACGGCGTTGGCGCGGGCGAACTGCCGGGCTCGCTCCAGCAGCACCTTCGCCCCCGCCTCGTCCCCAGCGCTCATGCGAATATGCGCGAGATGAAAGAGGCTGCTGACTTCGCCGACACCGTCATCGAGGCTGCGCTGGAACTCGCGCGCGGCGACCTCGAGGTCACCCAAGCGCTCGTATATCACGCCGATATGGTAGCGAGCCATGAGGTACTCCGGTGTGAGCGACGTGCACTTCTCGAAGTGCTCCAGCGCCTGGTCGAGCTCTCCGGCATGGAAAAGCGAGATCGCCAGGCGGTAATGCGCGGCGTTGTAGTGAGGATCGATCTCCAAACAGCGGCGATAGGCGCGGATCGCCTCGGGCATGTTCCCGCGGTGATAAAACGCGACACCGAGGTCGTAAGAGCAGAGAACGAAGTCGGGCGCGAGCGCCAGAGCCTTCCGGTACCGCTCGATCGCCAGATCCAGGGTGCCCTGGTGGAAGTAGAGCGTGCCCAGCAGGTGATTCGCCAGCACATGATCGGGCTCGATCTCCAACAAGCGCTCGAGCTCGCGGCGCGCGTCACGATACCGGCCCTCGGATTCCGCCAGCAGGGCTGAATACAGGCGCTGGTCGACGAACGGATCGCGCAGGAACATCCCGCACTCGGCGCAGAATTTGTCGGTCTCGGCCGCCGTGCGGCCGCATCTCGTGCAACGCATCTCAGCCTCTCCTCGGAGTTTTGGCACGAGGACGGTCGCGGGTCGAGCGGTCTGACGCATGACGGCGGCTCCACAACCTAGGCTGGGCTCTCAGCCAGAAAAGATGGTGCTAAACCCAGCTGGTGGCTAGAATCGTGCCGCCGTCCAGGCGGCGGGACCGCTGCCGCCGCGCACGCTTGCGATTTAGATTACACGCTTCAACGGAGCGCGCCCGGGCTTGAAAAGACTCAGGCGAGGCGGCCCCCCGCGGCCGGCGGACATCGCTGAACGCGGCAGCCGCGGAAACGGAAGACAGCGAAGGTAGAGTGCGTCAAGGGATGATTGAAGGGCTTCGCCGCCGTCTCGTCTCGTTCTGGGACATTCGTCCCAACGAGCGCGCACGCGTCGGCCTGTTCGCCCTGTACTTCTTCCTGGTGATCACGTCGTACTACGTGATCAAGCCGGTACGCAACTCGCTGTTCATCCAGCGGCTGGGCGCCGACAACCTGCCTTACGTCTACATCCTCACGGCGCTGCTGGTCGGCGCCCTGATCTCGTTCTACTCGCGATTCGCCGACCGGATTACGCGCAGCGCCCTGGTGCTGGGCACGTTCGCGTTCCTGGCGTCGAACCTGGTGGTTTTCTGGTGGATCCTGGGGCGGGGAGGGCTGCTCAGCTCGGGCGCCTTCTACATCTGGGCCAAGCTCTACCCGTTGTTGCTGGTCTCACAGTTCTGGCTGGTGGCGAACGAGTTCTTCACGACGCCACAGGCCAAGCGGGTGTTCGGGCTGATCGGCGCAGGCGGTATCGTGGGAGGGATCGCGGGCAGCAGCATCGCGGGCGGATTCGCGACGCTGTTGGGCTCGGAGCGCCTCCTGCTGGTGAGTGCCGCGACGTTGGGGCTGTGCGCGGCGATCCTGGTGGTGATCGACCGGGCGGCGACGCCAATCGTAAGTCGGCCGAGGCCGAGCCGGACGGCGGCGGCGCCTCCGGGGGCCTGGAAGTTGTTGAAGGAGTCTACGCACCTGCGGACGATCGCCTATATCCTCGGCCTCACCATCATCGTGTCGACGCTCGTGGACTGGCAGTTCGCAAAGGCGGTCGAGACCTTCGTCGTCGGTGAAGACGCGAAGACGGCCTTCTTCGGCCGTTTCTTCGTCGTACTCAACTCCGCGTCGGTCATCGTCCAGTTCGTTCTGACGAGCTGGGTGCTCCGCGTCTTCGGTGTGGGTATTGCCCTGCTCCTGCTGCCCATCGGGCTCCTGACCGGGTCGATCGGGATCATCATTCACCCGGGGCTCTGGACCACGGCGTTTGCGCAGGGCACGGCGGGGGCTCTCCGGTATTCGCTGGATCAATCGACGCGCGAGTTGCTGTTCCTGCCGGTGCCGGCGGACGTCAAGTATCGCGGCAAGCCGCTGATCGACCTGGTGGTCTATCGCGGGGGGACGGGAGTGGCGGGCATCATCGTTCTCGTCGCGAATCGCGCCCTCGATTTTGGCCTTCGCGAGATGTCGATTCTGGCGGCGGCCATGGTCGTGGTCTGGCTTGCGACCACCGTGGCGATGCGGCGCGAGTTCAAGAAGTCGGTGAGACGGCTGATCCGCAGCCGCGACGTCGAAGCGCGCGAGCTGCTGGTGCAACACCTGGATGGCGGGACGCGTGCCGAGCTGATCGAAGCTCTGGAGCGCGATGACGAGAGATCGGTTGTCTATTCGATCTCGCTGCTGGAAGGGATAGACGACAGCGAGATCGTGCGGCGCGCCGGGCGATTGCTCGATCATCCGTCAGAGCGCGTCCGCGCCCGAACGCTTAAGGTGCTCAACGAAGCGCACGCCCGCGATCTCGGCGTCGCGAATGAGTACCTTCCCGTGGTGCGCGAGCTGCTTCACGACCCCGCGATCGCTGTGCGTTCACAGGCGGTGGCCTTCGTATCCCAGTTCGGGCCGACGCCCGACTCGCAGGCGATGCAAGAGTTCTCCGAGGCCGCCGACCCGGAGGTCCGCGCCGCCGCCCTCGCCTACGTGTCCAGTCACGGCGATGCGGTAGAGGCCGCGGCCGCCGTGACGACACTCCTCGACATGGCGACCCGAACGGACGGAGGGTCCGCTGTGCGCGAGCGGAAGGTCGCCGCCGAGGCCATGGCGCTGGTCGAAACGCGGGCCGAGGTCTCGCCTGCGTTGGCTAGCTTGTTGCAGGACCCGGAGGTCAGCGTGCAGCTCGCGGCCATCCGTGCCGCTGCCCGGGCGCACCGGCCCGAGCTGGTTCCCCATC
>JABAOH010027966.1_pt1 | contig 23883 bp, 11 predicted proteins | sample 7062181 | NCBI WGS metagenome assembly JABAOH01 (sample SAMN14538630, study PRJNA623070) | marine sediment metagenome | biome: marine biome [ENVO:00000428]; feature: marine pelagic biome [ENVO:01000023]; material: deep marine sediment [ENVO:00002113]; isolation source: pool of 5 deep marine... | reverse complement strand
CAACGCCGGGCATTCCACCTATTCCCTTTAATTACGAAATCAGGTCCATGAGGTACATCGAACTGGACGGGGATGTATTTATCGCTGGTGGCGATAAAGCTGGTATACTCAAGGTACTTAGATATAACGGGAAAGAACTAAGTTTGATTGAAGAGAATGATTTTGGTTACAAAATCATCGGAATGGATTTTATTCTTTATGGAAAGAATGAAGAACAATTGGGACTGATGGTTGCCCTGGAGATAGAGTCCAACCCAAACCTGTTTTTCAATCCCGACATACGTTCACGCGAACAAACTGAAAGCAGGTGGCATGAAATCAAACACGAACATGGTACACCTCAATTGGTCTTTCAACCCTATGTGATGGAGGATTTAACTAAAATTATTTTTAGCTTCCAGAGCGGCTATTTCACTATTTCCAACGTCGTTCAAAATGAAAAAGGATACTATGAATTGAAGGGGCAATGGGATCACTCATTTCCTTCCAGGATTATCGACGGATGCGTGGAGTTTCCCAAATACTTGAAAAGAACCCGTGATGCCAATAAAAAAAAAGATAATTATATATATATTGCATCCAAAGCCGGATTCATTTTAATTATAACAATCGACCCTCATACAAATAACTACATGAAGAGAGATCGCAGTTATAAAATCCTTCACAGTCTCAGACCTATTCATGATTCCATTCGTTCAATAACTCCAATAAGTAAAATTGCCGGTGCTTACGGCAGAGTAAGGGGACTGTTGGGTTTAGCGGGAACAGAGCTTTTTTGTCTATATAGAGATGAGCGAGAAAAACCCTACTCCGATAACTATAGGATACTTACGGAACGTTTTTCAGAAAGCCTGTATAATATTGAAGTGGGAACCTTTGAAGCCCCGGAAGGTGAGGAAAAGAATAATATCATATTTGTAGGTGATTCGCAAGGTGTGCTTCATGCACGCCAATTTTTAGGTATTCTTACTATAGATAAACTCCCGGAAATTCTATTTGACAAAAAAAGAATATTTAGAACAAAAATGAAGGACCGAATCTTTGGAATGGTTCCAATTACATCTCAAGGATTCAATTCCGAAAATAAAGAAACATTATTTCAAATGGCCTTAGGTTTAGGAAATCATGAAATCATTTTTCTGGATCTTATAAACAAAGATTATATTGTCAGTGATGTAATAGATCAGCTTGGATTAAATATTGCTGAGATGGAACCGGAACCAAGCGCCCTTCAGTCGTTTATTGAAAAATGCATTGAACTTGCTCGTGATGCTGAATATGATCTTCAATTAAAATACAAATTGATGACAGCTATTTTTAATCCCAGCAGCGTTGATAATCCTATTGCCTTAAGACTTTTAAAGGAAGGATTGATCGATCTTTTTATTGAATTGGTCTATCGATTACTTTTCTCCAGTAAGCGCCCGGTGTTTTTGCATCTTTATAGAAAACTCAGTGACTTAACTCAACGCTATAACCTAGAATATGACAGTAAGGGAAAAAACAAGTGGCTATACAGGAAAATAGATGATTTGCTTGAAGATATCGATAAATTCTGGATTGGTGGGGAAACTTATTCCACGAAATTGGGGGATTTATATCACTTAATTTTAACAAATGAAAAAAATAAAAAACCCCTGGACAGACTTATTTGTCAGGCTTGTATAAATGATCGCAGTTTTGCAATTGAAAATGACAGCGAAATTTCCAATTTCGAGATATGCTCGATTTGCCAGTTTGGAAAGATTTTGTTTGCAGCGGATGAAGGAGGAAATCTACATTTATTAAAGCTTGATCTATCCCGAATTGCCGGTTCAATAAATATAAGAGATTTTGAGGAGACGATTTACAAAGGCCATCCTCCAAAAGCAGGGAGTCTAAAAAGTAATTTCATCCGGAAGGTTTTTATCTTACCTGATAAGCAATGGGGGGTGTTCCTCTTACAGGCCGGGGGTATCTGGATATTTCCTTTGGAAAATATTCTCACCGTGGATATCAATAAGTCGCCGGATATCCTTTGCCAAATCATTTTCGATACTATTTTTAACAGTACCCAAAGCCTATTAATTGAGAAAGATGTTTTCGCATATAATATAAAAACAAACACATCTAATGGTAAGATTTATCTCAGTGATCGTTTCAATCAATTGTACGAGCTTAAATTAAACAATGGAATACCGGATCGACTTGTTAAACTATTCCCTCATGATGAGAAGTTAAAGGAATATAATCCTATTTATGACTTTGATTTTTTGACAGAAAGAGGCATTGTCTTTGGAGATACGGGGGGATATATACATGTTTTGGATTTACATGATGAAGAGCAGTCTAAAGAATTGTTTTTCCCCACAATTCCCCGCTTTAATGTTTGTTATGCCTGGGATAACAAAACAGTAGTTTTGGGAACAGAAGAAGGAAATATTTTAGCCTTTGACTTTTCAACAACTCAGCCATTTTGTAAATGGAGTTATAAACTCCCGGGTTCGGTTCGTTTCATTGAAAAGACAGATGATAATAAGCTGCTGATTGGTGGCAGGTGTACGAAAGCAATCGTTATCGATCCCTCGGGTGAAGCAGAAGATTACATCGATTTCGGACTTTTCAATCGATGGCAGAATGTAGATGATCAATTATCGATCAATTCGATTTATCCTTTAGCCAGTAAGAAACGTTATCCTGGACAGCGGCTGATTTTCCTGGCTGGGAATCAACGCGGGAGCATAAAAACCTTTCGAATCTATCAGCCCAAAATCTTCGAGGATGAAATTTGGAACTTCTTTTTTTCTTCGGATCAAGAGCCGAGCATAAAAGTAAAAATGCGCTGCATTAATATCCAGGAAAATTCTTTGCGCCGATTGTATACCGCCTTTGAGTCCGGGAACTGGGGCTTAGATAGGATCCAGGCTGAAATTGAACGATTAACTTATTCGGAAGAATACCGGTTTCATGCCGGCCCATTATTACACCTTGTACCTCGTTTTTTTTCAAAGTTTGTTACCCAGGATAAAGAACCGAAATCGGGTCAGGATTTTCAAGATATTTATCATAAATTTCAAAACACTGTCAACATGTTAATCACATCCTGGGGAATCAAAAACAATAATTACTGTCAGCAAGTGTTGAAAACCCTGGGTGTTAACCTATTTAAAATTATGGTAAATAAACCGCTGATGGCAGCCATCGATAATATTATTCAAAAAAGTACACTGCCCAATTTGAGGAGTCCCCGTGAATTAATGGAAGAGGTCCGTGTTCACTGTATACCTATCATATTAATCATTATGTACGAAGAAGTCATATCGGTCCTCAGCGAAATAAAGGGTAATCTATACCTGGAAACTGCCGTTGACTTTATATGCCAGAAACTTCGCGGCCGCACGTTTGATCAATACATTCCTGATCCACTCCTACATAAAAAAGTGGAAGTTTTAGCCTTTATGGTAGATAAATTGGGTCATTGCCCAATTATACTATGCTATAAACTCTTTGAAGAAAATGCCGATATTCCTATTTTTTACCATTTGATTCATAAAGTATCAGACCATAGGTACAAAACGGTTTTCGAGTCCGCACACCGTTTCGGGACAAAACTGCACCAGTTCGATGATATCTCCGACGTGTTGTCATCCATTAATGGTTTTAAAGATATGTTCCCGGAAAAATTTGAAGAAGAACGGGATGTATTTTACCCAGAATTTTCATTTATATTTGATCGAGCTCAAAAGATATTGAATTTTTCAGATGCCATGGATATTGTCGCATCTTATAGGCTTACCGGCTATAATGAGGACGGCAAATATTTCAAGGAACTGATCCGGTGGTTAAATGAAATTATTGAAAAGGTTTCAGGGATGAAAAAAATCTTCCAGGAAAGCCTTACCCAAACACGCGATACCCTGATTCCGCGTTACGATCTGGTTATGCTAAGAGCATATTTTAAGGAATTATCCAACAAAGGGGTTGAATCCTTCCAGATGGGGGAGATTTACGGTTATTTCTTAATGGCCATTATCGAACATCTTACCAATATACTCTCTGTTTTTTGTGAAGTCAGGCTTCCCATACTCAGTTTGGAAAACACCGCTACCTTCCTGGATAATTATTTGGATGAAATACGCAGGAAAGAACAGCCTCTCCCTGCCCTGGATAATCCCGATACCCTGGATAATTACAATCATTTTTTCAGGAATATGTTCCGTACCATCATTGTTGGAATGTGCCCCCAACATGCGTGCTTCCAATACCCTACTATTGAAAATTTTAAGCTAAAAAACCATTTCGAAATCTACACCCACAAAAAGAAAATCTTTGATATTAAATCGGAAGATGAGATGTCATCTTTACCCGGCTGGATCGATGCAGATGCAAAGAATATCGAGGACATATTTCTTTATCTTCCCGACAATAACCATGAATATGGAAAATACAGTTTTCTATTTTTAGAATCGGACATCGATCACCCCCAGTTTAAAGAGAAAATCTCCCGCTTCCGGGGGTTTGTTTCTGTTCTGAATTTGTATATTATGGCGTTTAACGGGATGACCGAGGCGGAAATGCAAAGCCGCTTCACCCATCGCCTCTTTGCCCATCAAAGTAAAGAACCCATGCTGGCGTTAAGAAATCAATTGAAAGTGCTGGAAGATGAAAATTTTTGGGATCCTGGTGGAACCACCACCAAAGAATATCATGAACGCATGCTGAGATTGGTGGAGCAAATGTTAAATCGATGCGATTTTATACTAAATGTCCGGAAACTGTTCCGCCACGTCAAACCGGCATTGTCTAAATTTCGTCTAAACTCGATGGTTGATGATGTGGTAAAGAATATGCGTAAGGTGATGAAAGATATTTGCTGTGAAGGAAATGTTTTAATAGAGGTGGGACCAGACCTGGATATTGAGATTTACTCCGATGAGTCAAAGCTTCGTGAAATATTGGAACAGCTTATCCGAAATTCGATTAAATATTGTAAAGCAGTACGGCACATAAGTGTAGGAATAGTATATGATAGAAGGAATTTGTATTTTAAGGTCTCGGATAATGGTGTGGGTATCCCGGAGGAAGAAATGCCTTACATATTTACTCCCTATTTTAGAGGGGAATACGGAGAAACGAATAATATCGATGGCGATGGACTTGGACTATGGGTGGCCAAAACATACGCCAGTATATTGGGCGGCGAAATCACGCCCCAGAATAAGTATGATTCTAAAAATCAAAGGAATGGCACCAGTTTCACGCTGATCATTCCTCGTGAATTTAAAGAAAAAGATAAAAGAGAGGTGAAAAATGAACAGCCAGGATGAAAAGGAAAAAGGAACGATTAAAGTGGCATGGTATGAAAACAACATGCATTTTATCAAGCCTATTTTGTACTATCTAAAGAAAGAGAAAGTTTTTGATGTCAAAGTTTTTGGAGCTCCGGATAGTGCAGAGGAAGAAATCATAAAATATCAACCCGATCTGGTTATTTTCGATTATCGTATGCCGAACATAAATGGTGTTAAAATGTTTGAAAAAATTAAAAACAGATACCCCGACTTTGTGCCTGTTTTCTTCAGTATCTGGGCAAACGACGATTCGACCCGGACTGAAATCGAAAATGCAGGTGTCGAAAGGGTAGCAATCTTTGATAAAAATATTGAACCGGCTTCATTTTCCAGGGCTCTTTATGACTATTATCTGTTTAAGAAACGTAAAAAATAACGTTTTCAAAATGGAGAGGCAGCAAATGAAGAAAAAAATTTCTAAAAAAATAAAACGTGAATTTGCTTCAAGATTAGTAAGACGCAATTTCCTGGGAAAGGAATATATTGTTTACATTTTTTCCTTATCATCAAGCAAAAAAGCTAGTAATTTTTATCTCAATTTAGAAGCTTCAGAAACGACCAGGAATTTTGATGAAACAAAGGGATATCCAATACCACGGCGTACAGGTCAAAGATTGAAAGTTTCATTTAAAAATTACCAGAGATATTCGTACGAACGAGGGAGTAATATTCGTCCATTTAAATCAATCGTTAGCGATCATAAAGACAATGGAGGTGAACCATTTATCGAGCCGGAACAATTGGAATATTGGCAGGATAAACATGTTTACTTTTGTGGATATGAGTTTGAAGAAGTGACTTTGGTAATTTTTCTCATCTTTGATTTCGATCCTGACGTATCGAATAATAATCTTTTCGATACATTCGCAGAAAAGGAGTTACCCGACCTTCTTGTTGATCCGGTTCTCAAGAATGTAGAAGATACTCACCACAAACAATATATTTTTAACGAAAAATATCTGGGTGTTTTAAAACAAAACATAGATCAAACGGATTTTTCTTTAATTCATGAATGGATTCGAAATCTCTCTAGGAATTACAGTTATTCTCATTACCTTCAGAAGATATATTATGACTTTCTTATAAAGAATTTATGGATGTATGAAAGTCAATTAGTGCCTCTACAGCAGGAGAAATTGTCATTGCTTATCAAAGAATTTGAAAAAAAACAAAAAAATCTTTTTATAATTCCCAACTATAGAGATCACTTCCTGCATCCCTTTAATGTCTATCTTCTTGGCATTACAATTATAAGTACGGTTAACCGGAAGTTCAAAAATAATATTATCGATGATTTCAATCATGCATATCGTCCCGCTGGAAGTCGGAAATATGAAAATATAAAAGACACAAGTGTCATATGGTTTCTGGCATCCATGCTTCATGACATTTCTTATCCCGTGGAAAAATCTGGACATTGGTTGGATGCTTTTTCACGGGATTATCTATACCCACCAAAGTATGGGCTGCCATACCTTGAGGCAAAAATAAATATTCCCAATATAATTCCGGATATAGACTACAGTGGCTGCATCGATGACCTGGCTGAATATCATCGGAAGTTGCATTTTGAAAATGGTGAAATTGACTATGAAGGTATAGCTAAAGAACAAAGTGTAAATAAAGGATGTGAAATAAGAAATCAAATTCTTTATCAAATAATAAAATATCGGGATCATGGAATTCTTTCTGCCACGATGCTGCTTCACCGCTTCAGGAATGAAAAAGAAGTGTTTAGATTTCTTTTTCCTGCCGCTGCCGCCATTTCGATCCACAATTTTTTATGGATAGACAGAGATATTCTGAAAGATAAAGATCCTTGCACCAATTGTACCGATAAGGAGTGTGCGAAATGTGCGAAATGGAAAACATTCTACAGCGAATTCTTTGAAAAATGGAAAAATAGAATCCCAAATACTAGAAGAGGTGGCAAAGTTGAAAATTTAAGATATATTTCATATGAAAGAGATCCGGTCGGTTTCCTGTTGATTCTATGTGATTTATTGCAGGATTGGGGAAGGCATGATTTTGAGAGACTGGAACAGGCTTTTGATCTTTTCTTTAATCCCTGCAAATTAGTTAAAATCGATGTCAATAAGAATAAAATTGTTTTCTTTATTGAAATAAAGGAACCTTCTGATCCTGATACTGCGGAAAAGATCAGAAATTTCTTACGTTACAAGAAACAAGAAATTGTTAAGATGTTTTCACGTTTACGATTTATCGAGGGTCATGATATCATCATACGATTGTTTTCGAAAACAATGCATCCCATCAAATTTTCAATGAATTATTTCAGTAGATAATAAGATAGGTAAAGGAGTCATGAAATTAGCGATATTTATTTTTTTGCAGCCTACTCCTAATAAATTCCCGGACTGACGGATTGATATCGCGATTGTTGGCTAATGATTTCAGCTCCTCCGGGATTAGCTGGAGATAATGGGTCATGGCAAATTCACGGGTACATTTGCGATGGGCCATGGCCGCGTAAACCGTAGATTTCTTTGCGAAAAGTTCATCCCGACGCAGGATTATTTTCATCAGCGTTCCATTTATATTTTGATAGGCCAATAAGCGATCGATATTATATGGATTAATATACCGGTTTACTTCACTGGCGATAAAAGGATTGGTGTGAATAACAAAATATTCGATGTGATGACCTTCCCTGGCCAATTTTCTCTGGATGGCCAGGGGAAGCTCATGCATAAATCCGGGAGTAGTTTTTGGAGGTTTTTTCCTCTTTTCACGATGCTCATCGAGCTTTTTTTTCACATCTTCGATGATCTCGATATCGATTTTGAATTTTTTTGCTTTTGTGGCAAATCGCATGCATAAATCGTTTAAACGGCTGAAATATCTTGTTTCCACAAAGAAATTGAATTTGTAGAAAACCTGGATGAGATTCTTAATTTGGGACAATATTGTATGATTCTTTGCGCTGAAGACGCCATTAAGCAGGTTAAGCAATGTAAGGTCGAAGAAAACCTTCATGCGGTCTTCATCTTTTTCCCCCCAGGATAAAAATTCGGCGATCTCCCCAAGAACCGTTAATGGCGTGTTTGAATAAGCAATGATATACCAGAGGTTCTTAAATTCGATATTTTGAATGATATCGGCCCTAACTTTACGATTTTGATGGGCAATTAACAAGCTTTTTAAAACAATGGTAATGTCGGAATCTTCGGGTTTTATATTGTGTCGGTCAAATTGATTTTTTATTTCCGTCCTGGTGGGTGTCAAATCTCCACTTAAAAAACGGTTAATCACTTTAAAATAATTGCCTTTTTTATCATCTTCAGCAAGGAGGGGAAAAACTTTTTGTTTCTTTTCCACGGTTCTGTCTTCAATCAGGATAAAATCCGCCAGTTGCCACAGCCGGGAGATAAGCCTTTGATGCCATTCATCATCGCTGTGGTTTGAAATATAATCGATCAATAAGTCTCTGCTGGTTAGAAACAGCTCCACAAAATTTGCTTCCTCATGAAATGGGTCTGCTTCGACAAAATCAACAACTTTTTCCAGTAAATAATCCCGGTTAATACGGTCAATATCATTCTCACCCGCAGCTTGCATCTCAAATTGATGCAAAAGATATTTCAGGTAAGGAATCGAGTTTGTCCTGATTGATTTTACATATTCTTTGATGGACAATAAACCGGGCTTATCCATATCGCTTTTTCTTAATTCGATATTTAATTCTTCAAATTTCTCCAATAACCGTTCATCTTCTCTCAGCAATGATTTGATGTATTTTCCCGGGTTGGAAAGAGTTTCCCCGGGCCCTCTTTTATCATAATCGGAAAAGCAGTGATTGAAATATTCGAAATTTTCAAAGATGGTTTCCACGTGGCTCCGCATCGACTCATAAACCAAAAATTCATTGATCTTTAATGTTACACTCCGCTCCATGCTGTTTAATAACAATCGCATATTATTTTTAACCCTGGTCAAAATATTCTCCAGGTCGCTGTCCGAAAGCCTGAATCGTTCGAGTGTATCCCTGAAACTGTAAAGGCTGGTATTCTCATAATCTTTTTCATAATTCAGGCTCTCTTTTAATTTATTATCAAGCTTATTATAGAAGGAATCCGTTATGACAAAGGTCCCCGGGGAAGCTGCATTTTTTTCTATGTGCGATACATGATGGACAGCGCTGGCATACATTCGCTTAAAGGGAAATCGGATCTCTATGGAAGCACAGTTAGCTGCGATCCGGGCTTTCAGCGGTTCTGCAAGCATGTCTGTTTTTTTATTTGGTTTTAAATCTTTCTTGCTTTTTATTATTTTAATCCCTGCCGAAATGGCCCTATCATACACATTGTCCCCCCAAAAAATCCAGGCTCCACCATCTATACTCCGGGAGATTGGACAGCCTTTGAATTGCTTTATAATTTCAGAAATGAAACGATAATCATTCTCCAGTATTGTTTGTATTTTTTCAATGGACTGGTTCTTGATCGATTTATATTGGATGTGGGTTCCAACGCTTAAAAAAACTATTTCCCTGATCTCACCCTCTTTGAGTTGTTTGAGAGTGTTATCAGCGAACCCTATTTCTCCGGGAGTTTGTTTGATTTCCTTTTCCAATAATGTTTTTAAATTCACTTCGCTCAAGTAGTCCAACAAATCCTGCTGCAAGAGTTCTTTAAAGGAATTTATATCCCCAAAGGTTTTGTAGAACCCTGTGGGTTGATTGTCGGCTTTTATTTTATCAAGAAATAAACGAACCCTCTCCAGTTGATCTGCATCGATATCTTTGGGTAGAATGGAGCGCAGACAGAAGTAAAGGCGAATTCGGGGATTCTCTTTTGTTTTCCATAAATCATAAACATAATTAAATTCCCCTTCCGTCCCGGAGGAGTACGTTCCCGCTGCCTTTTGGTTTTTTTTTGAGGCGGATTCGAATCGCGACCATAATATTCCGATAAAAAGGTCCCATTCTTTTAGCATCAAACCATTTTCAGTTAAATCCTTTTCTATTAAAGAATCAATACGGGAACCCCAGTCTCTCAATTCCAGGGTCATTCCCATTTGCTCGGCAATTTCTCCGGGCCGGTTAAGTTGTTCGATAAGGGATTCTAAGTACTTGCGTTCCGGGTTGACATCTCCAGGCGAAGCAGCAAAAATTCTTATTTTTTTTAATGTTCCCTTATTAACCATGGTTCTCAGTTCCATATTGAGTAATGAATCTATCCTGGAAATTCTTCAGTCCAGTCAGCCGCATCTCCTTTTTGCTTGCCAATGTTATATTCAATACCACTCGTGTGCTCTTCATTGTACCAGGAATTTATATCACAGAAACAATTGGTTGTCAAAGAAAAAGGTGGCAGAATGATTTTTTTATTTCGAAAAATGATTGGGACATGGTACCAATGATTTTTTTACCTCGAAAAATGATTGGGACGTGGTACCAATGATTTTTTTGCCTCGGAAAATGATTGTAAAAAAAATGGGGAAGGCCAATTTTCGTCTGAAACAAATGAAAATAACCACAGAAGAAAAAAGTGCGGGGCCAAAAATTCCTGTGATATCTTTTCCTTTTTCTTTTTCATTTTTAGTTGACATAAACGACTAATGGGGTTATATTAGTTGCGGAGGAAACATGGACCTGGAAAATAGAATTGAGGTCAACCCAAATATTATGATGGGGAAGCCCGTCGTCCGTGGGACAAGGATTACTGTGGAACTAATACTGGAACGGCTGCAAAGTGGTGAAACCGTTGAACAAATTGCCAGTTCACTCAAAAACATAGACAAAGATGATGTATATGCTGCTATAGAATATGCAATCGATTCCCTTAAGCGAGAAAAAGTCTATATAAGTCATAGGAGAGCCAGCGCTTGAAGTTTACTGCTGACGAAAATATTGATATACAGATTATTGATAATCTGAGAGAGAATGGATTTGAAATCTTCTCAATCTCCGAAGATTTTGCGGGAATAACAGATGATGAAGTATTGGAAATAGCTAATAGGAACAATTCCATACTGCTAACAGGAGACAAAGATTTTGGAGAGTTGGTTTTTCGACAGGGAAGAGCAGCTCAAGGGGTAGTGCTAATAAGACTTTTCGGAATCTCCCAGGAGGAAAAAGCAGAAATTGTGTCGCAAGTTTTTGTTGATTATTCCGATAAATTTTTTGGAAGTTTTACCGTCGTTGGCAAGAAAAAAATAAGAATCAAAGAAATGGAATAAATCAAGCCCTTTACCCGACAAAAATTAAAAATTCCTTTTCGGGGTCATTCAGGTGAGAAGCCGGCATCGCCCGGAGCAAATGAAAATAGCCACAGAGAGCACAGAGGTCACAGAGAGTTCCCCACTTAACTTACTCTATCTTTGTGGCTATTCTTTTTTCTTTTTTTGCAGTTTACTCTTAATAAATTCCCGGACTGAGGGATTGATATCGCGATTATTGGCTAATAGGTTCAGTTCCTCCGGGGTAAGCTGAAGATAATGGTTCATGGCAAATTCGTGGGTGCATTTGCGATGGGCCATGGCCGCGTAAACCGTAGATTTTTTTCCGAAAAGCTCATCTCTGCGCAGGAGCATGTTCATCAGCGTCCCATTTATATTTTGATAAACTAGAAAGCGGTCGATGTTAGCCGAGTTAATATAACGGTTTGTTTCATAGGCGATGAAATTATTTGGGTGAATAATGAAATATTCGATGTGATGACCTTCTCTGGCCAATTTTCTCTGGATGGCCAGGGGAAGCTCATGCAAACATTTTGGAATGGTCTTCGGGGGTTTTGTCCTCTTTTGGCAATCCTCATCGAGCTTTTTTTTCGCATCTTCGATGATCTCGATATCGATATTAAATCTCTTCGCCTTTGTGGCAAATCGCATACATAAATCATTTAAGCGGCTGAAATATCCCTGTTCCACAAAGAAATCGAATTTGTAGAAAACCTGGATGAGATTCTTAATCAGGGACAATGTTGTATGATTTTTTGCGCTGAAAATGCCATTATGCAGGCTGAGCAGTGTAAGATCGAAGAAGACCTTCATGCGGTCTTCGTCTTTTTCCCCTTGAGAAAGAAATTGGGCGATCTCCCCAAGAACCGTTATTGGCGTGTTTGAATAAGCGATAATATACCAGAGATTTTTAAAATCAATCGTTTGAATGATATTTGCTCGAACTTCACGATTTGGATGAGCATTTAACAAACTTTTTAAAACAATGGTAATGTCAGGGTCTTCGGGTTTTCTATTGTATCTGGTAAATTGGTTTTCGATTTCCGGTCTGGTGGGGTACAGATCCTGGGTTAAAAAACGGTTAATCACTTTAAAATAGCTGCCTTTTTTATCATCACTCAAAAGGATGGGGAAAACTTTTTGGTTCTTTTCAACATTTCTGTCTTCAATCAGGACAAAATCCGCCAGTTTCCATAGGCTGGAGATAAGCTTTTGATGCCATTCATCATCGCCGCGGTTTGAAATATAATCGATCAATAAATCTCTCCTGGTTAGAAACAGCTCGACAAAATTCGCTTCCTCATGAAACGGGTCTGCTTCGACAAAATCAACCACTTTTTCCAGTAAATAATCCCGGTTAATACGGTCGATATCATTCTCACCTGCGGCTTGCTTCTCAAATTGATGCAAAAGATATTTCAAATAAGGGACTGAATTTGTCCTGATTGATTTAACATATTCTTTGATGGACAATAAAGCAGGCTTATCCATCTCGCTTCTTTTTAATTCTAAATTTATCTCTTCAAATTTCTCCAATAACCGTTCATCTTCTTTCAACAACACATTGATGTACTTTTCCAGGTTTGGGAAATCTTTCACGGCCTCTCCTCTGTCATAATGGGAAAAGCAGTGATTGAAATACTCGAAATTTTCATAGATGGTTTCCACGTAACCCCGCATTGACTCATAAACCGGGAATTCATCCATCTTTAATGTTACACCCTGCTCCAGGCTGGTTAATAACAACCGGATATTATTTTTAACTTTGGTCAGGATGTTATCCAGGTCATTGTCCGAAAGCCTGAATCGTTCCAGTGTATCCCTGAAACTGTAAAGAGTGGTATTCTCATAATCTTTTTCATAATTCAGGCTCTCTTTTAATTTATTATCAAGCTTATTATAGAAGGAATCCGTTATAACAAAGGTCCCCGGGGGAGCTGCATTTTTTTCTATATGCGATACATAATGGACAGCGCTGGCATACATTCGCTTAAAGGGAAACCGGATTTCTATGGAAGCACAGTTAGCTGCGATCCGGGCTTTCAGCGGTTCTGCAAGCATGCCTGTTTTTTTCTCTCCTTTGAAATCTTCCTGGCTTTTTATTATTTTAATCCCTGCCGAAATGGCCCTATCATGCACATTGTCCCCCCAAAAAATCCACACACCACCATCTATACCCCGGGAGATTGGCCAGCCTTTGAATTGCTTTATAATCTCAGAAATGAAACGATAATCATTCTCCAGCATTGTTTGTATTTTTTCAATGGACTGGTACTTGATCGATTTGTATTGGATATGGGTTCCAACGCTAAAAAAGACTATTTCCCTGATCTCACCCTCTTTGAGTTGTTTGAGAGTGTTATCAGCGAACCCTATTTCTCCGGGAGTTTGTTTGATTTCCTTTTCCAAAAATGTTTTTAAATTTACTTCGCTCAGGTAGTCTAACAAATCCTGCTGCAAGAGTTCTTTAAAGGAATCAATGTCCTCGAAGGTTTTGTAGAATCCTGTGGGTTGATTGTCGGTTTTTATTTTATCAAGAAATAATCGAACTTTCTCCTGTTGACCTGCGTCAACATTTTTGGGAAGAATGGAGCGAAAACAGAAATAAAGGCGGATATGGGGATTCTCTTTTGTTTTCCATAAATCATAAAAATAATTAAATTCTTCTTCCGTACCGGGGGAGTACGTTCCCGCTTCCTCCTGGTTTTTTCCTGTGGTAGGTTCGAAACGCGACCATAATATTCCAATAAAAAGGTCCCACTCTGTTAAACCCGGACCATTGCCAATCCCACCCTTTCCCGGTAATGAATCAAAATGGGAACCCCGGTCCATCAATTCCAGGGTCATTCCCATTTGCTCGGCAATTTCTCCAGGCTGGTTAAGCTGTTCGATAAGTGATTCCAGGCACGCGCGTTCCTGGAGGACATCTTCAGGCGAAGCAGCAAAAATTCTTATTTTTTTTAATGTTCCCTTATTCACCATGGCTCTCAGGTCCATATTGAATAATGAATTTAATATGAAAATTTTTCAGTGCACTCAGCCGCATCTCCTTTTTGTTTGCCAATGTTATATTCAATACCACTCGTGTGCTCTTCATTATACCAGAAATTTATATCACAGAAACAATTGGTTGTCAAAAAAAAATTGGGAGAAAAAGAAAAAAGTGGCAGTAGGGCAAAAATTGATTGCGGGATAACTGCGCAAGCTGTCGGGGTGTTTGAAAAATTTTTCGGGGTGTTTGCAGAAGTTGTCGGGGTCGTTGAAAAATCTTTCGGGGTGTTTGCAACGTAAGTTACAGTGTTCCCAATGATTTTTTTACCTCAAAAAATGATTGGGACGTGGTACCAAATGATTTTTTTACTTCGAAAAATGGGGAAGGCCAATTTTCGTCTGAAACAAATGAAAATAGCCACAGAATAAAAAAGTGCGGGGCCAAAAATTCCTATGATATCTTTTCCTTTTTCCCTCAATTAACCAATGAAGGTAATCGTTGATTTTTCCTGCCAGGAAATAAGGAAGATTCAGTAATTTGTAAGGTTTTTCTAGGAATGAAAATTTCTCACTCTGTCACAAAGTCAACCCAATTTTCATGAATTCTTGTAACAAAGTCAGGGCAATTTTACTCGAATTTTGACACAAAGTCAACCCAATTAAAAGCATAAATTCATCGCCTGTTTTTGGAAACCACGAAGGCACGAAGGACACGAAGTCAGTTGGCAGTTGGCAGTTGGCAAGTAGGAAGTAGGAAGTAGGAAGTAAGAAGTAAGAAGTAAGAAGTTAGGAAGTTAGGAAGCGAAGAAGAGAAGAAACGGAGAAACGGAGAAGAGAAGAAGAGAAGTTGAAGGTTTCCCCAAACGGTTGAAGCAACAGCCTTCTTTTCGATTCATATCAATTGCAAAAGAGTTCTACCGGCTGGTTGGTTCTGGTAAGGAAACCTTCGAGATGGCCCGAAGGGCCTTCTGCGGCCCCCCTCGCCGAGGGGTTTGACAAAAATTCCTTGTAATTCTATAATAACCTATGCTTGTACGAAAACGAATAATCTTGATTACATTGTTTTGTTTTTCATTATCTTTTGGGTTCGCCGCCAATGTTTCGTCTCTTCCTTATGGTATCAATGTTCACCAGGTGGGGAATGATGTGTTAAAAAAAGTGGTAGACGCGGGTATCAAATGGATCCGAACCGAAGCCCACTGGTTTGCTGTAGAAATCCAAAAAGGTGTTTTTGATTGGAGCCAGATCGACCGGGTAGTGAGCTATGCTGATAGTAATGGGCTGTCGATATTATTGATGATCGGTTATACCCCTGCCTGGGCCAATGGAAACCAGGGGATCAATTATCCTGCGGATAATGTGGGGGATTGGGAAAATTTTGTGCGAATAGCCGTTAATCGTTACAAATCCAGAGTGAAATATTGGAATATCTGGAATGAACCCAATTCCGTTGACTTTTTTGCTCCTGGTAAAGATGTTTTTGTAGAAAAGGTATTTCTCCCGGCAGCAAAAGTCATTCGCAGCGAAGACCCTTCGGCATTTATTGTAGGTCCTGGATTGGCGCATCTTGTCAGCCTTAACGAAGAATGGTATTTCTGGATGAAATATATTCTTACTGAAGGTTCCGGTTATATCGATATTGTCTCGCATCACATTTACAAGAATGAAGGGGTGTTTTATATTTATCAAATGCTGGAGGAAGGTGAAGATTTTGTCCCTTCGGTTCAACAAATCATTGAAGAATCCGGGTATGGTTCAATGCCTTTCTGGATTACGGAAACCGGTTGGAATACCCGTGAGTTTTCAGAGAGTGTTCAGTCGGACCGTTACCTGGAGATGCTCCAGGAACGGCAGGAAAAAAGCTATCCTGATAAAATATTTTTTTATGAAATTATCGATGATCCCACCCCGGGCATTGATCCCTGGGGAATCCTGCGAAGCGACCTGTCAGAAAAACCAGCCTACACTGTATATAAGGATTTTATCGACGGGAAGTATTCCAATGGTGGAAATGGCAATGGGGATGATGATAATAAAAAGAAAAAATGTTTTGCAGAAAAAGTCACAGGCAGAGATGCTGGTGGAAGATCGGGGGTACTTTCCAATCTGAGAGATTTTAGAGATGGACTTAAGAATCTGTCACCAGCAGCACAGAAACTGGTACAGCTTTATTACGACATGAATGAAGAATTCCTGGAATTGTCATTGCGGGATTCCCGTATTTATCGATTGGGGGTTGAGCTTATTTATCAGGCGGATCGATTGATTACCCAACACAAAGGGGACTTTTTAAATCAAAGACTGGAAAAGAACATTGCATTAAAAGTGGGTCGTTTGCTCTCTCTTTTAAAGGAGAAGCAATTATCCGCATCCTTTAAAGAGGTAGTAATGTGGGGTGAGCAGCAATTAAGGTTATTAAAAACAGGAACGTTGGGTAATTATCTGCTGCTGCATTTACCTGGGGAGGTGCGTACTCTTTTGAAATCCAATAAAAAAGAACCTCCTTCCTGTATGTTATCAACGGAGAGCTGAAGCCAAAACAAGAAGGAGGTCACCATGACTGCCCTTATTTTACCACAAATTGTCAATAAAAATCAATAAATAAAAAAAAATTTCAATTTTAGCCACGAAGGCATAAATTGATAATGCATTTGGGGCTTGAATTGTATCCTATGGTTGGTTATAATTTATCATATGGAAAATAAACGAATGAAAAATTTTTACAGGCTGCCATCGATCCGTATAAAAGGATACCGACCGTTCAAAGACATTTTATTCCAATTTGAACCTCTTGAAGTCATTGTTGGGGCTAATGGATCAGGGAAATCGAGTTTATTTGAATTCTTAAAATTTTTACGAGATGCATGCTACCAGGAAATTCCACCGGAGATAATAACTGGAATGATTGGTCAGCAAATATTTCATAAACCTGGCCCGGACAAATTATCTTGGAATGCTGAGATTGATTTAAAGCAGCCCGCTTCCCTCTTTTATCAAGGTGAGCTGATGGGGCCTGTAGGAGCAATAAAAATTAATTATGAAAGGGTAATCACCGAAAAACCCTTGCAATCTGGGTTTGAAGAAGGTTATACTTACCTTGATTTCAAAGGTGGAACGGGAGTGGTAAGAGACCCGGAAGATAAGGATTTCAAGCGTATGGAATGGAATTTGAAAAAACCGAACCAATTGGGTCTTGGTGCGATTACTGATTCCACATTGGCGACTCTTTTTAACCTTCGGGAATATATCCGCGCCTGGCGATTTTACAATGCTTTTAATATAAATAATGAAAAAATCAGGCGTCCTGTTTCCACCAGCCAGGACCCTCTTTTACATGAGGATGCAGGCAATCTCAGCGCTGTTCTTTTTCACCTGATGACCGAACACCCGGTGGCTTTTGAAGAGTTAAAATCAGTCATTAAATCTGCCATCCCGGGATTCAAGAATCTTACTGTCAAAGCACGTGGCGGACCTGGTGAAGTGATTGCTTTCTGGCAGGAAGAAAATATCGATAAAGAACTAAGCCTTGCCGATTTATCTGACGGCACTCTGCGTTTTATTGCATGGGCAGTGTTGTGTGTGATGCCATCGCCTCCGACGCTTATTTGCATCGATGAGCCGGACCAGGGGGTCCATCCCAGGACCTTATCCATTTTAGCCGGTTTATTTGAAAAAGCATCTGAGAGGACCCAGTTGATTCTTGCCACGCATACCTCGTATTTCCTGACTCAATTTCAGTTAGACAATATTTCTGTCATGAAAAAAGTTTCCGGAGAAAGCTTATATATAAAAGTTGCCGGTTCAAAAACACTCTTGGACAGCCTGGAAGAATTTGGAATCGAGGAATTGGAGCACATGCACCGGAATGATGAATTGGAGGGTTTGGCGAATTGTTAAATACCTCTTCCAGGGCTGCGGCAAGAAGTATAAAGACACAATCGATGCCCCCTGGATACTTGAACGATCAGATTACAGTGAATTGGGGGACATATGCTATCAGAATTTCAAACCCTTTTTAAAAGATCTTTTAGCAATTCTACAGATAAAAAAGCCCTGAAGACAACCAGGAAAAAGGTGACAGGCAAAAATTAACACTGACCCAGGAATAAATACAAAATCGTTAAAAATAAATTAAAACACCATTCTTCCCGCTTTCTAGAGCATGATGAAAGGGGTTTGCAGCAAAAAGGGGATTTGTGGTCTGGAAAAAAATGTGATACAATCTATAAATGAAAAAGAAAAACAACAAACAATTGATTGTGTTCTTGTTTGCCGCTGCAGCAATGACAGTACCGGCGGCTGCTTATGTGGGTCCCGGGGCCGGATTCGCCTTTGCCGGCTCGTTCCTGTTTATTTTTGCTGCCTTTTTTGTGGCTATCTTTAACTTCTTAACCTTTCCCATACGCGTGCTAATAAAATTTTTAAAACGATTAAAAACCCTTAAATATGCAAAATATAAACGGACCATTATTATCGGTTTCGACGGGATGGATTACCACCTGTTCAACCAATTCAAAAAAGAGGGCAAAAAATTTCCCAATTTTGATAAAGTGGCAAAAGCGGGTACGTTTGCTCCCCTGCTGAGTACAGAGCCTCCCATTTCACCGGTGGCATGGTCCACGTTTTCCACCGGTGCCAACCCGGGAAAACACAACATATTTGATTTTTTAACCACAGACCGGAATACCTATATGCCGAAATTGTCAGGCTCGGATATTCGCCCCCCCAAACGAAACATAAAAATTGGCAAATACATCTTCCCCATTTCAAAACCCCGGATCGAGCTGAAACGAAAAAGTAAAAGTTTCTGGAAGATCGTTGCCAGCAAGGGGATTTTCACCTCTGTCCTGCGGGTTCCCTTTACCTTTCCCCCGGAAAAGTTCAGCGGTTTAATGCTTTCCGGCCTGGGTACACCGGATTTGAGAGGTACCCAGGGGAGTTTTAGTTTTTACTCCGATAAAAAGGAAGAAGAGTTCGATATTTCAGAAGGTGTGTTTGAGAAATTGGAGAAAGTAGAAAACAAAGAAAACACCTATAAAGGAAAAATCAAAGGCCCGGTAAACCCATTTGTTAAAGGTAATATCCCCTTAGAATTGCCCTTTATATTGACAGTGGACCGGCCCAAAAAATCCGCTGTTATTAAGATGGGGAAAGATACGTACAAACTGGAGCAGGGCAAAATGACCGATTGGATCCAACTGCATTTCAAAGCCGGAATGGCTAAAATAGCCGGTATTGCCCAGTGGGTATTGGAAGATGTCAGCGAAGGCAAACCCATCAAGTTGTACCTCTCTCCCATCCACATTGACCCGGCAAAACCGCCCATGCCTATTTCCCATCCCAAAATTTTTGCCGTTTACCTGTCTAAACTGCTGGGTCCTTATGCCACGCTGGGAATGGCAGAAGACACCTGGGCATTGAGTGAACGGGTGTTGTCGGAAGAAGCGTTTATCGACCAGGTGTATACCTATCACCGGGAAAGAGAAAAAGCCTTTTTCGATACCTTTAAGAAGAGCAAAAGCGGTCTGATTGTCCAGGTGTTTGAGGCCACGGACAGGATGCAGCACATGTTCTGGAGATACTTGAAGAATTCCGGTTCTCCTGCAGATAAACCCTCCAAAAAGTCCCGTGTGGTCAATGCCATTTATGAGAGCTACAAGGCCATGGATGACTTTTTGGGTGAACTGCTGGAAAAGATGAAAAAAGACGATTTGCTGATCATTATTTCCGACCATGGATTTAATTCCTTTAACCGGGGATTTCACTTGAATTCCTGGCTGCATAAAGAAGGGTACCTGGTACTGAAGGATGGTAAAACGTCCAGTGGTAAATGGTATGCGGATGTGGACTGGTCCAAATCCAGGGCTTACGGCCAGGGATTGAACGGTATATTTTTAAATATGAAAGACCGGGAAAAATACGGGATTGTTAAACAGGGAAAAGAAGCCGAGCAAATCAAAGAAGAAATAAAGAAAAAATTGGTTGAGGTAGAGGACAAAGAAAAGAAGCAGAAAGCCATTAAAGCGGTTTACAAACGAGAGGAGCTTTATCGCGGTCCTTATACGCCCAATGCCCCGGATGTTATTGTGGGGTATAACCTGGGTTATCGTGTCTCCTGGGAGTCAGCGGTAAATTATGTCAATAACAATGGCGGTGTTTTGTTTTCTAATAATATACGAATGTGGAGCGGTGATCATGCCTTTACCAGAAAAGCCGTTCCCGGTATCTTTTTCTGCAATAAAAAAACAGCAATCAATAATCCGACGCTGGCGGATATCTCGCCAACGGTTTTATCTGCCTTTGGTATCAAGCCGGGAGCTTTTATCGACGGCAGAGATTTACAGGTGCATTAGTTCAGAAGGTCAGACGGAACTTTGTGTTCTTCGTGCCTTCGTGGTGAATAAAAAGGAGACAGACGAATGAAGCGACGAGAATTTATTAAATATACAGGAACGGCGTTGGCGGCAGCGCCGTTTATGAATTTTGCCGGTGGTTCATCGAAGCCGCGGATGATCGTACTGGGGTTTGACGGCATGGACCCTGCCGTGGTCAACCGGTTAATGAAAAAGGGAGAATTGCCCAATATGCAAAAGCTGGCAGAGCAAGGGGTATTTACCATGATGCGCACCAGTATCCCTCCCCAGAGTCCCGTGGCCTGGGGAAGTTTTATTACCGGTGCCGATCCCGGGGTATACGGCATCTATGATTTCTTGAGCCGGGACCCCAAGACCTATATTCCTGAGTTCTCCCAGAGCGACACCCTACCGGCGGAATGGCATATCAAATTGGGCAAATATAACATCCCGCTAAAATCGGCACAAATCGTGCTGAGGCGCGAAGGCAAAGCGTTCTGGGATTACCTGGAAGAACGGGATATCGAAGCCACTATTTTTAAAATCCCCACCAATTTTCCCCCCTCCAAAAGCAAACAGCGAACCATCTCCGGGATGGGCACGCCCAGCATCCGGGACGGTTACGGCCTCTATACCATTTACACCTCCGACGAAGACGAGTATAACAAGAATATTTCCCCTCATCATACCTATTATGCCTATATCAATGAGGATAATGTGATGGAGGATGGGAAGATCGAGGGTCCAACCAATGACCTGGTAGAAAGTGATGGTTTTGAAGAAAATAAACCCGAGATTCCCTTCCAGGTTTACGTGGATTATAAGCACAAAACCGCACGCATCGATATCCAGGGCAAGCAGATACTGATCTCAGAAGGCGAGTACTCCGATTGGGTAGAGATTGAATTCACGTTGATTAAGCATCTCGCCAGTGTGACCGGTATGGTGAAATTCTATCTGTTAGAAGTGGGTGAACGGTTTCGGTTGTATATCTCTCCCATCCATATCAGTCCCAGGAACCCTGCCGCACCCATTTGCACACCATCTTCTTATAGTAAAGAGCTGGTGGACCACTGCGGGTTGTTTCACACCATCAGTTTACCTGCGGACACCCATGCGTTGAGTAAACACACCTTTACCATGGAAAATTTTATTGTCCAGTCCATGTCAATATTCAAAGAGAGCAAGAAAATATTCCAGTATGAATTTGAGCGGTTTTTAAGTGGAAAAGGCCAGTTTTTGTTTTTCTATTTTTCTTCATTGGACCAGGGTCAGCATATGTTCTGGGCATTGAACGACAAAGAGCATCCCTATTATAAACCGGAGGCGGCCCAAAAATTCGGGTTCATGACCGATGAATTGTACCGGAAGCATGACCAGATTTTAGGGGAGGTGCTGAAGCGCGCGCCAAAGGATGTACGAATTATTGCCATGTCTGACCATGGATTTGCGCCTTTCCGGCGGACCGTGAATCTCAACACCTGGCTGCGGAATGAAGGATATCTGAAACTGGATGTGGATGATGTGGCCGATGAAGTCTCTATCATGGAGTATGCCGATTGGGGCAATACCAAAGCCTATGCCGTGGGCTTGAACGGACTTTACCTCAATATGGAAAACAGGGAGGCTGAGGGAATTGTCACCAAAGAGGAGCGGCGCAAGTTATTGGAGGAAATCAAAGCCAAATTGGAGCGATTGACAGACCCCGGGAATGGACAGAAAGTAATCAGTCGTGCGTTTATTTCCGAGGATCATTTTTCCAAAGATTTTCTTGATCGTGCCCCTGACATTATTGTGGGATTTAACCGCGGGTACCGTACCAGCGGTGATTCTGCTATCGGCGGCATGCACCCGGATGTGTTGGCAGACAACATGGATTGGTGGGCAGGGGACCACTGTATGAGCCCCCTTCATGTACCAGCCACGTTCATAGCGAATTTTAAAATAGACAAAAAAGTTCCTGACATGAGGGATATGGCCCCGACAATTCTAAAGCATTTTGGAATTGAGAACCCAGCCACCATGACAGGTAAAGCATTGATATAGGAGAAGCATATGGCAAAAAAAGCAAAACTTAGCACCGAGGCTGCTGCAAAAGCAGAAGAAATTATTGCCTTTCATGGCTATTCATCCCTTGACGAATTGATTGAAAATCTAATCAACAACGAATATGAAAAAATTAAGTCGGGGGACAGCGACAGCAAAGAGGAACAGGCTGAAGCACTGAGTGGTTTAGGTTATATTTCTTAGAGGAGTTTGGTTGAGTAAGGTAAGTGAGGTGAGTACTTACTCAACTCACTCAACTAAAACCNNTTAGAGGAGTTTGGTTGAGTAAGGTAAGTGAGGTAAGTGCTTACTTAACCTACTCAACTAAGACCTTGAGGTTGAATAGACAATGATACATACGATAAATTATTTGCTAACCAAAGTATTTGATATTATTTTATATCCCTTTTCATTTATCAGTCCCTTTTGGGGAATTTTGTTTTTAAGTATTCTTATGGCGTTTGTGGTATTGTATATTTACAAATGGATATCGTCTCCCCGGGCGGTTAAGTCTTCTAAAGACAAAATAAAGGCAGACATTCTTGCCATCAGGATTTACAAGGATTTATGGAGAGTGATTGTGGGTTCTTTTTTTAAGAGCCTGGGGCACACGTTTCATTATTTTGGTTTGAATCTGCTGCCGCTTTTAATCATTATACCGATTTTGTTTCCGGCTTTTGTGCAGATGGACATCCGCTATGGCATGAAGCCTTTTCAGGTAGGGGATGAAATTATTATTAAAGCGGCTTTCTCCCAGGACCCCAATGACCTGGATGTTGAATTGTTGGCAAGCGATAACTTTAAGCCTAAGATGAATCCGGTATTTATAAATGCCTATCGAGTCTATGAAGAAAGCGGGGAGAAGAAGTACCCCATAAAAGAGGTAAACTGGAAAGTGGAAGTGACGCGCGAGGGAGCTGCTAAAATCAGGATTAAGGTCCGGGATAACGTTTATGAGAAGC
>JABAOH010121861.1_pt1 | contig 23884 bp, 22 predicted proteins | sample 7062181 | NCBI WGS metagenome assembly JABAOH01 (sample SAMN14538630, study PRJNA623070) | marine sediment metagenome | biome: marine biome [ENVO:00000428]; feature: marine pelagic biome [ENVO:01000023]; material: deep marine sediment [ENVO:00002113]; isolation source: pool of 5 deep marine... | reverse complement strand
CGGCATGTCGCCGGGGTGCATCGTGGCGCCGAACCCGTTCTGGTCATATCGCCGGTAGATCCAGCAGTTGGCCAGTCCGAAGCGGTTGGCCGGGGCATGGTCGTGGAACATGCTTTCCGCCGTGTGCAGGATCTCGTGCTTTTCGATGCCGCGGCGCGCGAGGTTCGCCAGCATGTATTCGAAGTTGCGCGGCGACGGCTTGTAGGAGCCGATGTCCTCGGCCGTGTAGACCGCATCGAACGCCACCCCGAGCTTCTCGTTGCTGTGGGCGAAGCTCTCGTTGTCGACGTTGGACAGAACGACCAGCTTGTAGTGGTCCTTCAGGTACGCGAGCGCGGCCGCGCTGTCGGCGAAGGCGGGCCAGTCGCGCACCGACCGGCCGTAGGCGAGGCACTCGTCCCAGCTGGCCGGCACGCCCCATTCCTCGGCCAGGCGCCGGTAGACCACGGCGAGCAGCCGCGCATAAAGCTTGTCCGGCGTCTGGCGCTGCGTCTCCGACTCGTAATAGGCATGGGCCTCGAGGATCTCGTTGCGCGACAGCGCCCGCCCGGCCCTCTCGGTCAGCGGTTTGAGACCTTCGATCATGCCGCTCTCCCAGTCGATCAGCGTGCCGTAGACATCGAAGGTAAGGGCTTTGAAATCGCCGAGGCGCATGGCGGATCTCCCCGAAGTGAACGAGATTGCAGGGGACCCACGATACCGCCGTGCCGCCGGGACGCAAGGCCGCATTGCTGCCTGTCAGCGCGGCGACGATCCGCACCGCCGGCCCGCAATCCGGCGCTGCAGTCGGTGCCGGGCGATCGTCTCGAATTGGCGATCCGGCGCAAAGGCAGGCTCGCGTATCGCCGTTACGCCTCAGTCACCGTCGGCCGATGGCGCCGGACCTCCTCGGGCCGCTCGAGAACCGCGCTCACGACGCGCAGGACGTCTTCGCGAAGGAACGGCTTGGTCAGGACACTGCTGGCACCGAAGCGCGTGGCATATTCAAGGTAGTCCATATTGCCGTCGCCACCGCCACCCGAGATTGCGACGATCTTGACCTCGGGCCTTTTCTGCCTGAGTTCGGCGATCGTCTCGAGCCCCTCCTTCTCGGGCATGAAGATGTCGGTTACCACCAGGTCGACCTCGTGCTCGTCGAAGACGTGGAGAGCCTCGACGCCGTTGCCCGCCTCGATGGTCTCGTAGCCGGCATCCTCGAGCATGTTGCAGAGAGTCTCGCGGACCAGCTCCTCGTCGTCCACGACCAGAATACGCGTCATTTTCAAGCTCCTCGCAATCCCGGTCCTACGCGGCGGATTCGTCGAGAACCTGGCGGACCTTCTTTGCCAGGGCCTCCTGCAGGTACGGCTTGCTGATCCATTCGATCGGCTGGTCGGAGGAAGCGCCGCGGAACCCGAGCTTTTCGGAATATCCCGACGTGCAGAGCACCTTGATGTCCGGGTTGCGGCGGGCGGCTTCGCGGGCCAGCTCGAGGCCGCTCATGCCCTTCGGCATGACGACGTCGGTAAACAGCAGATCGACCTGGTCATGCTCCTGCAGCAGCTCGAGCGCCGCCGGCCCGTCGGCCGCCGACAGCACGCGGTACCCCAGGTCCTCGAGGAGCGCCATGGCGGTCTCGCGCACGTCGGTATCGTCCTCGACAACGAGGACGGTTTCCGCACCCCGGGGATACGACGTGTGGTCCGCCGAGACCGCCGGGACGACGGTGGCCCTGGTGTCGGTGACCGGCAGGTAGAGCGTAACACAGGTGCCTTGCCCCTCTTCGCTGTAGAGCGACAGATGCCCGCCCAGCTGCTTCATGAGACCATAGATCGTGCTCAGGCCGAGGCCGGTGCCCTGCCCGACCTCCTTGGTGGTGAAGAAGGGCTCGAAAACGCGCTTCTGAACGTGCGGCGGGATGCCGACTCCGGTGTCGGTCACGCAGAGCGCGACGTAGGCGCTTGGCCTGACGTCCGGGAGCCGGTCGGCGTGGCGCGCATCGATCTCGAAGTTCGTGGCGTCGATGATGAGGCGGCCGCCGTCGGGCATGGCGTCCCGGGCATTGATGGCGAGGTTGAGGATCGCGTTTTCGAGCTGTGCGGGGTCGGCCCAGATCGGCGGCAGATCCCGTCCGATTCGGACCTCCAGCTCGATCCTCTCCGTCACGGTGGACTGCAGCAGCCCGTCCATCCCGGCGAGCATGTCGCCGAGGTCGATGAACTCCGGTTCGAGGTGCTGCTGGCGCGAAAAGGCAAGCAGACGGTGGGTCAGGTCCGCCGCCCGCGAGGCCGCCTTGAAGGCGGTGTCGAGCGGTCGCTTCGCCTTGGCGCTGTCCTTGACGTGATCGCCCAGCATCTGAAGATTCCCGATGACGGCAGCCAGCATGTTGTTGAAATCGTGAGCAATGCCGCCGGTCAGCTGTCCGACCGCCTCCATCCGCTGGGCATGTTGGAGCGCCTGCTCGGCCTGCTTCAGCTCGGTGATGTCCTCGACCAACGTGTAATAACCCTCGACATCGCCGTTCGAGCCCATGTGCGGAACGTACATCAGCTGTGCGGTTCGCGTTATGCCGTCGGGGTAGGTGATCTCTTCGACGACCTGGACCTGCTCGCCCGCAAGGGCCCGGTCGACGAGTTGCCGGACCTTGTCGTTCTCGTGGTCCATGATTTCGTGAACCGTGTGCTCGAGGATGTCCTCGGCCTGCCGCGTGGCCCACTCGCACGCTGTCCGGTTGACGAACCGATAGCGGCGTTCCGCATCGACGTACGTGATCGCGACCGGCAGGTTGTCGGTCAGCAGGCGGAGCTGATCGGCGGTCTTCGCGAGCGCTCGTTCCGCATTCCTGCGTTCGGCGATTTCCTGCGTCAGGGATTTATTGGCATCACGCAGTTCCAGCGTCCGCTCCGCAACACGTTGCTCCAGCTCATCGTGGACATACTCGATGTCGTCCAGCATTTCGTCGAACTGCCGCGAGAGAATGCCGATCTCATCGCCACGGTCCAGATTGGTGCGCGCGCTCAGTCCGCCGGCCTTGCCGATGTTCTGGATGGTCTTCGTGAACCGCTCGAGCGGTTTGACCGCGACGGTGCGCAGCGCCATCCACACGATGCCGAGAACGACGATGCCGGCCACGCCAAGCAGCAGGATCACCGTCAGTACCGTTCTGAGCCCCGCCGCGTGGATGAGGCGGTCGGTCGGCGTGAACAGGACATAGGCGGGCGCGCCAGCCGGGTCGACCAGGGTTCGATAGACCTCGGTGCGGGACGTGCCTTGAGCAGTGCCGTCATCCGCCGGTTTCTCGGCAACTCTGGCGACGAACCCGTCCGCACGCGCGAGGTGCCCGAGGACGCTGGCATCCACGGCCGACGAATCGTACGGGAGAATGCGGAAATCGACACTCGTCTGGGTCTGCAACTGTTGCAGCCGCGCGGCATCGACGATCCGGCCCATGATCAGGGTGCCGGCAACGGGTCCTTCCTTGTCGTTGTTCAGGATCGTGCTGCTGGCATAGACGACCGGATATTGGGTGGTTGCGAATATTCCGCTGTGTACGCTGATCGTCTCCTCGTGCCGAACAAGGGGATGGTCCGGCGCAAAACGGTCGGCCGGAAGTTCCGCCAGTTCGAGATCCAGGATGTCGCCGTCCTCGCTGCGGAGCGCCCTGCTCCATCGAACTTCGCCGTCCGGACTGACGAAATACAACAGGTTGATGTCGAGCTGAACGAGCGTTTCATCGAACAGATTGCTCTCGACATAATCCGGTCTGGTCCCCTGCATGAATTCATGGGCATCGGTCCAGTACGCCCAGTCCCTGACCTGACTCGAGAGATAGCGCATCTCCGCCTTCAGCGCTTCGTCGGCCCGGCTGGCATTGGCGAACGCGGTCTGGCTGTCGAGCTGATCGAACCGGGGCAGCACGCCCAGCCACATCAACGCGGCATTCGCCAGCAGCGACACCGCAACGGTGGCAAGCAAAATAAGGCTGATCTTCGTATTCAGGCGCATCGCGTCGTTGTCCCCTGTCCGGCGCTGCCGGTTTACCGTATCCCGATCAGATCAAGATCCGCTGAATCCAAGGTTTTCCAGCCGCGACCATCCGATCGGCACGAACCGGCAAGATTCAAGGCCAATGCAAATTTCGGGCCTGTCGGGAGCGGCTCCGGCGCGTGGGCCAGCCGCCGCCGCGCCGGACAGTTCGATCATGGTGGCGGCAAGCGAGCGTCGTGCGGCCCGGCGCGGCCAATCGTCACAGCGCAATTGGACCGGACCCGGCGGAGGATGGACGTGCAACCTGCTGCGCATCGAACGCCTTCCGGCGCGAACGCTCAGAGGCAGTACCGCATCTCAACGAAACGGCCGCGGAAGGCCGTGACGGTATCACGCCAGGATTCGACGGGGCCGCTCTCGCGGCCGCCGACGATCTCGGCGAGCAGCGCCGCCAGCTCGGCGAAATCCGCCTCCTTCATGCCGTAGCGGGTCATCTCCTGGGCGCCCATGCGCACGCCGCTGGCGGCGGCGAAGCTGGGGTCGTCGTACAGCGCCTGCGGGTTGGTGATGATGTTGTTGGCCTCCAGCCGGTCGGCCACATAGCCGCCGCGGGTCCGGGCGGTGCGCAGCAGCACCTGGTGGGTGCGGGTGAAGCCGCCGTCGGGGTCGCCCTCGACGGTCAGCCCGCAATCGTGCAGGGCCCGCGCGAAGGCCCGCGCGTTGCGGATCACCTGGGCCGGGTAGTCGTCGCGGAAGCGGATCATCTCGTAGCTCGCCCCCAGGAGTCCGAGCAAGGTTCCCAGGTGATGGTTGCTGACGTGGCCCGGGAAGGCACGCGTCTCGATCTGCCGCCACAACGGCTCGAAGGCGGCGCCGGGCGGCATGTCGGCGAGCACGACGCCGCGCTGCGGACCGAAGAAGGTCTTGTGGGTGGAGCCGGTGACGATGTCGGCGCCTTCCTTCAGCGGCTCCTGGAAATGGGGGCCGAGGAGGCCGAGCACGTGCGCGCCGTCATACATGATCAGGGGTCGCGCAGGGTTGTCGGCGCCGAACTCGGCATGGACGAAAGCGGCGATCTCGGCCACCGGCTCGGTCTCGATGGTCACGCTGCGCCCGAACACGAGAAGCTCGGGTCGCGTCTCGGCGATCAGGGCCTTCGTCGCCTCGACGTCGACGCGGTAGGGATTGTCCTTCTCGAACGGGAAGTGCTCGACCGCCGGCCGGCCGGTCTGCGGGTCGAGCGCGACGTAGTTCTTCAGCGCCCCCATCGGCTGGGCGCTGAGATGCCCGCCCTTCGACAAATCGTGGACCAGAACGCGCTGAAGGGGCAGGGGCGGGCGGCCGGCGCGATGGCGGTTGCGGAACTGCTTGAGGGCATCGTAGACGGTGTCGTTCGCCATCTGGCCGCTGATCACCCGCGGCTCGACCCGCGTGCAGCCGAAGAAGGCGCGCAGCGCCGCCTTGAGCTCGTCCTCCTTCTCCATGATGAAGTCGGTGCCCTTGTAGTAACGCACCTCGGGCGCTTCGGGCCCGAGCGCCTTGAGGCGGTTGTGCTCGTTGTAGCGGCCGGCCGGGTCGGCGGTGCACAGCGCGTCGACGAAGGCCGAGGTCGGCTGCTCCGACGGGATCAGGTTGACGCATTCCGTGCGCCGCCAGGCGGTGTTGCGCGCGGCCTCCTCGCGCAGCCGCGCTGCCGCCGCGGCGGCGTCCGTGTCGTCCAGGCGCCGGACCCGGCGCGGCCCGGAAAAGCCGGTATAGGGCCGCGTATAGGGCGGCAGCGGCCACAGGTTCTTTTCCACCAGCTCGGCCGAGAACCGGTTGCCCCGCGCATCGGCGATCTCGAGGACCACCGGTCGGTCGGTACGGTACTCGATGTCCGAGCGCACCAGGGCAAGGCCGATCGGCCGCATGTCGTGTTCGTCCGACGGCACCGCGGTGACGCCCTCGCCATAGAAGCGCGCGAACGGTACGCTGGTCCCGGAGGTCACGTAGCCCGCGGGCGCCCCGTCGAACAACACCTCGAAACCGGCGCGCAGCGGCCGCTGGGCACCGAACACGGCGATCGGCTGGACGAGGTGCGTGAGCAGCCTGTCGGCGACGGGCGCGGCCAGCTCGCCGCGCCGGATGTGGATGCATTCGTCGCGCTGCCGCTCCAGCGCCGCGCGACCGATATAGTCGCCGTCGACCGCCCGCACGGCGATGCTCGCCACGGCGTTGGCGAAGATCGGGATCTCGTCGCCGTCGCGGTCCAGTCCGAGCTCGTGCCCGTAGAGCGGCAGTCCCGCCTCGAGGCGCAGGGAATCACGCGCACCGAGCCCGGCCGGCACGGCGCCGAGATCGACCAGGCGCTGCCAAAGCTCGACCGCCCGGTTGCGGTCGACGAACAGCTCGAAGCACACCGCCTCGCCGGTATAGCCGGTGCGCGCTGCAATCACGTCGTGGCCGTCGACCGGCACGACCGCGAGCCGGTTGCGCTTGTTCTCGGGCAACAGGTCGGTGGCGCCGGCCGCCTGCTCGAGGATTTCGGAGGCGCGGGGACCCTGCAGCGAGATCATCGCCAGCGCTTCGCTGACGTCGTCCATCTCGGCGTCGGCAGGTTTGTGTCCGGTCAGCCACTGCCAGTCCTTCTCGCGGTTGGCGGCGTTGACGACGAGCAGGAAGTCGTCGCGTCCGAGCATGTACAGGTAGGCGTCGTCGACGGCGCCGCCGTCCTCGTTGGCGATGATCGTATACTGGGCATGGCCCGGCACCAGTGCCCTGGCATTGTTGGTCAGCGTCTTGAGGAGGAACGCTTCGGCGCCGCCGCCGGTGATGCGGAAGCGGCCCATGTGGGAGACGTCGAACAGTCCGGCATGGCGGCGCGTGGCGAGGTGCTCGCGGATGATCCCGGTCGGGTATTGCACCGGCATGTGCCAGCCGCCGAACCCGACCATCTTGGCGCCCGCCGCCTCGTGCCAGCGGTGCAGGACGGTTTCCTTAAGCGCGGTGCTATCGTCCATGGCCATCGCCCCCCCGGAATCAGCTTAAACCTCTGGAAGGCCGGGTCAACGGCCATGGCGCCGGCAGGCGGGAGCGGACGCACGATCGGAGACTGCTGTCGACCCCGATAGGGTCGCCGCAAACCCGCAGACAACCCTAACTCATGGGCTCGTTCCACGCGACGAAGGGCAACCGGCGGCCCGGTAACGTCCCACCGGGTCAGTCGCGGCAGGCCGCCAGTCCGTTCGCCCGTAGTTGGCGGGCGTCGTTTCAGGCCACGCCGTAAGCCTGGCGCGGGGTCAGGGCCTCCGGGTAATGGTCGAGCAAGGCGCGTCGGGTCTCGAAGCACAGGTGGCAGGCATCGACATAGCCGTCCTGAACCGCGACGCGGCGAACCTTGGCGAGCCGGGCCGGGCCGCCGGCGAGGAGCGGGCCGCAGATCGGGTGCGCGTCGGCGTCGTAGTCGTCCAGGAGTTGCTGCAGGGGCGTGTGCCAGAGATTGCCGATGCTCAGCCCCTGGCAGACCTGGACGGAACCGAAGGCATCGACGTGAACGCGCTCCGGCGTGCGCAGGTCCTCGTAGGGGCACTCGCAGAACGATTTCGCATTCCGGCGCGGCAGGTCGCCGGCCAGCCGGTCGGCAGCACGGCCGCGGAATCGCACCGGGCCGCCCGCGATCGCCGCGCCCTTGCGCCCGGCGCCGCCGCCCGCGCCCGGCCTGCCGATGCGGATCACGTTGACCGGCAGTTCGAGGCGCAACGCCGCAGCGATCGCGGCCTTGACCGGTGCCCCGTCATCGCCGCCGTGGAAGCCGTCGTCGCTCATGCTCAGATCGCCGACGTCGAGTGCCATCAGCGGCCGCAACCACGCTTCGGCATCATCCGGCGAGGTCGCCCAGTAGCCGTTGGTGACGATGCCGGTGCGAAAGCCCCGGTCGCGCGCCATCTGCAGCCCGTGCAGCATCAGCGGGTAATACAGGAACGGCTCGCCGCCCTCGAAATAGATCCACTCGACGGTATCGACCGCCGCCGCCTGGTCGAGCAGCCGGGCGAGACGGGCGCCGGTGAACGTGCCCGTCGCGCCGGGGCTGCAATAGAGGAAACAGTGGTCGCACGCCCAGGTGCACTGATACGTCAGAAGGATGTGGACCTGTGTCAGCACTGCGTTGCCCCGTAGCCTTGCGGCGTCCAGTATAGCGCGGAATGGCGCAGCGCGTCAGGCGCTCTCGGGACGCGCGGCGCCGCGCATTGGGCTGTCGGCTGCCCGTCGCTCGACCCCGTCCGGCGGGCCCGACGCCGCGGCGCGGCCGTGCGGCTGGATCTCGCCGTTCAGCAGCATCTGTGCGCGCACATGGGCCTCGGCCATTTCGTCCGGGGTGCGGGCGATACGGTCCATTACCGCCAGCAGCACGCCGGAAACGACGAACGCCATATGCAGGCCGAGCATCCACGCCATGTCCCGCGTCGTCAAATCCTGCACGTGCAGGAAGGCCTTGAGCATCTGGATCGCCGAGATGGCGACGATCGATGCGATCATCTTCAGCTTCAGTCCGCCGTAATCGACCTTGCCCATCCATTCCGGGCGGTCCACGGACTCGGCGCAGTCGATCTTCGAGACGAAATTCTCGTAGCCGGCGAAGATGACCATGACCAGCAGGTTGCCGGCGAGCGAGATGTCCACGAGGGTCAGCACCGCGAGGATGATGTCGGTCTCGGAGGCGGTGAACACGGTGGGCAGGATGTGGAAGAACTCCTGCACGAACTTGGCCAGCAGGAAGCAGAGCCCGCCGATCAGTCCGAGATAGACCGGCGCCAGCAGCCAGCGGCTGCCGAAGATGATGGCCTCGAGAATGCGTTCGATCATGAGCTCGCCCTCGCAGCGTCCGTCCTAACGGGCATTCGCGGCGAGCATGGCAGGCAAGACTTGCGGTTTGGTTAATCAGGGGCGCCGCGGAGCGTTGCGCCGATGCTGCCGGGACGGCCGGCGACCCGCCCGGCGGCGCCCATGTCGGCGACGGACTGACGTCCGGTCAGGCGATGGTGCAGCTCATGTCCTGGCCGCAGCACAGCGGCGACTTGATCTTGCCGTGATCGTTGGGGCAGCGGGAGATCTGCACCTCGGTACCGCTGTCCAGCGTCAACGTGTCGTTGACCAGCGGTGCGCCGCACTTGCCGCAGGTCGCATTCACGCTCATCCCGCATTTCTCGCATTCGTAGGTCGCCATGTCGGATTCCCTGTCGTGGTTGCGTGGTGGTGCCCGCGGTCACTATATCAACGGCCGCGGCGGCGGTTCAAGCGCGTGCCCCTGCTAGGACGTCGCGCCGAATCCCCTTGCAATCTGCGGCCGGGGCCGGTATACCCCGCGCCACGCACCCGCAGGGGTGCGTTATTTCACACGCGGGCTATTCGGGCGGCGCGCAAATTCGCGTCGGCTCGGTCCGGTGCCGGGGCGATCCGGCCAGACCCGCGGCGGACAACCGGAGAAGGACTGTAGACCATGGCGACTCCCACGTTCACCATGCGCCAGCTGCTCGAAGCCGGCGTGCATTTCGGCCACTCGACGCGGCGCTGGAACCCGAAGATGGAACCCTTCATCTTCGGCGAGCGCAACGGCGTTCACATCATCGATCTGGAGCAGACGGTGCCGATGCTGCACCGCGCCCTCGAGGCCGTGCGCGATGTCGCCGCCGGCGGCGGCCGCGTGCTGTTCGTCGGCACCAAGCGGCAGGCCAGCGAGGTCGTCGCCGACGCGGCGCAACGCTGCGGCCAGTACTACGTCAACCACCGCTGGCTCGGCGGCATGCTGACCAACTGGAAGACCATCTCGAATTCGATCAAGCGGCTGCGCGACCTGGAGAAGCAGCTCGAGGGCGAAACCCACGGCCTGACCAAGAAGGAACTGCTGCGGCTGACCCGCGAGCGCGACAAGCTCGAGCGGGCGCTCGGCGGCATCAAGGAAATGGGCGCGCTGCCGGACATCCTGTTCGTGATCGACACCAACAAGGAGGCGATCGCGGTCAAGGAGGCCAACAAGCTGAACATCCCGGTTGTCGCCGTGCTCGACAGCAACAGCGAGCCGGACGGCGTTGCCTTCCCGGTGCCCGGCAATGACGATGCCATGCGCGCGATCACCCTGTATTGCGAGTTGATGCGCGACGCCGTGCTCGACGGGCTGCAGGAGGAGATGATGAAGACCTCCGCCGATGCCGGCGAGGCGGTCGAGGCGCCGATCGAGTCGTTGCCCGCCGAGGACGCGAGGCGCCGGCAGAGGAGGCACCCGCGGCGGAACCGGTCGCGGAGACACCTGCCGAGAAGACGGCGGCCAAGGAAGCGCCGGCCAAGGAAGCGCCGGCCAAGGAAGCGCCGGCCGCGGCCGATGCGGCACCGGCGGAAGCGACGCCGGAGGCGGAGGATCTGGTCGCCGATGCGCCTGACGAAATCGCTTCTGACGTGGCGGACGCCACCGACGAACCGGCGCCCAAGGCCAAGAAGGCTGCCGCGGCGGCGCCTGCGACGGAAAACGCCGAGAGCGCGTAGGGAGCAAGCTCGGCGGCGCCCGCCGCCCGGTGCCTCGGGTCGGTCCATCCCGGCCCGCGCGCGGCGAACCATATAACCGGACTGAGCAAGAGGAACTGAGGAATGGCCGAAATCACGGCTGCGCTGGTCAAGGAGCTGCGCGAGAAGACCGGCGCCGGCATGATGGACTGCAAGAAGGCGCTGCAGGAGACCGGCGGCGACATGGAGGCCGCCGAGGACTGGCTGCGCACGAAGGGACTGTCGGCGGCGGCCAAGAAGTCGGGCCGCACCGCATCGGAAGGGCTGGTCGGCCTGCTGGTCGAGGGCGACTGCGGCGTTGTTGTCGAGGTCAACTGCGAGACCGACTTCGTCGCCCGCAACGAGACGTTCCAGGAGTTCGTGCGAACCGTTACCGAGGTGGCGCTGACCGTCGGGGGCGACCTTGAGAAACTGAAGGCCGCTGATTATCCGGGCAGCGGCCGCACGGTCGCCGAGGAGTTGACCCACATGATCGCGACGATCGGCGAGAACATGTCGCTGCGGCGCGCTGCCGGGCTGTGCGCGGCAAATGGCGCCGCGGTCGGCTACATCCACAACAAGCTGGCCGACGGCCTGGGCAAGATCGGCGTGCTGGTGGCGCTCGAATCGGACGGCGAGAGGGGCAAGCTGCAGGCGCTCGGCCGGCACATCGCAATGCACGTCGCGGCGGCGCGGCCGCAATGGCTGGCCGTCTCCGACGTCGACGCGGCGGCGCTGGAGCGTGAGCGCCATGTTCTGAGCGAGCAGGCCCGCGACTCGGGAAAGCCGGAGGAGATCATCGCCAAGATGGTTGAGGGCCGGCTGCGCAAGTTCTATGAAGAGACCGTGCTGCTCGAGCAGATCTTTGTGATCGACAATGAAACGCGGATGACCAAGGTGCTCGAAAATGCGGCCAAGGATATCGGCGCCCCTGTGAAATTGGGTGGATTTGTCCGCTTCGAGCTGGGCGAGGGCGTCGAAAAGACGGCGGAGGAAAACTAGTCCGCATCACCCGGGAAGGGGGTTATGCCCGCACACACCAGACCGGCCTATCGCCGCATCCTGTTGAAACTGTCGGGCGAAGCCCTGATGGGTGGGCAGGCGTACGGCCTGGAGGCTGAAACCCTCAAGCGGATCGCCTTGGAAGTGAAGGCGGTTCACGATCGCGGCGTCCAGCTGTGCATCGTCATCGGCGGCGGCAACATCTTCCGCGGCGTGTCCGGCGCCGCCGAGGGCATGGACCGCGTCGGCGCCGACTACATGGGCATGCTGGCGACCGTGATCAACGCCCTGGCCCTGCAGAGCGCCCTCGAATCCGAAGGGGTGCATACGCGGGTGCTCTCGGCAATTCCCATGCAGACCGTTTGCGAGCCCTATATCCGCCGGCGCGCCATCCGGCACATGGAGAAGGGCCGCATCGTCATCTTCGCCGCCGGCACCGGCAACCCGTTCTTCACCACCGACACCGCCGCGGCCCTGCGCGCGTTCGAGATGAACTGCGACGTCATCATGAAGGCGACCAAGGTGGACGGGGTGTACAGCGCCGATCCGGTGAAGGATCCGCAGGCGGAGCGCTTCGACCGTCTTACCTACCGAGAGGTGCTGGAGCGTGACCTCAAGGTCATGGATGCGACAGCGATCGCCCATGCGCGCGAATACGGCATTCCGATTCTGGTCTTTTCGCTGCAAAATGCCGGCGCGCTGATCGGCGTGACGCAGGGAAAAGGAAACTACACGGTTATCAGCGACGGAGGGTGACACATGACGGACATCGACATGGCTGACATCCGCAGGCGCATGGACGGCGCACTGACCGCCCTCAAGAGGGAATTCGCCGGACTTCGGACCGGCCGCGCCTCGACCGCGCTTCTGGAACCGCTGGTCGCCGAAGNNTCGCCGAAGCCTACGGCTCGAAGATGCCGCTCCCCCAGCTGGGCAACATCAGCGTGCCGGAACCTCGGCTGCTGACCGTCCAGGTGTGGGACAATGCCAACGTGAAGGCCGTGGAACGGGCAATCCGCGAATCGGACCTGGGGCTCAACCCGCAGACGGAAGGTGCGCTGATCCGGATTCCGATCCCCGACCTGAACGAGGAGCGGCGCCAGGAACTGGTCAAGGTCGCCGGCCGCTATGCGGAGCAGGCGCGGGTCGCCGTACGCAATGTCCGCCGCGACGGCATGGACCATCTCAAGCGGATGGAGCGGGAAGGCAAGATCTCCGAGGACGAACACCACACGATGTCGCAGGAGATCCAGGAGATGACCGACGAGCACGTCAAGCAGATCGACGACGCCTTCCACGAGAAGGAAGAGGAAATCACCCAGGTCTGACGGAATGGACGCCCTGCACGCGACAGACATCGGCGCGCCGCCGCCCCCGGTCCATATCGCCGTCATCATGGACGGCAACGGACGCTGGGCAGAATCGCGCGGTTTGCCGCGAATCGCCGGCCACAAGCGAGGGGCCGAGGCGGTGCGCCGCACGTTGAAGGCGGCGGCGGAGCGGGGCGTGTCCTACCTGACCCTGTTCGGGTTTTCCTCCGAGAACTGGAACCGCCCGCAGGACGAGGTGGGGGACCTCATGGGTCTCTTGCGGCTGTACCTGCAGTCCGAAATCGACGCCCTGAACGAGAATGGCGTGCGGTTGCGGGTGATCGGAGACCGCTCGCGCTTCGAGCCCGATATCGTCAAGCTTATCGACCGGGCGGAGTCGGACACCGCCGGCAACCGCCGCATTACCCTGGTTCTGGCCCTGAGCTACGGCGGCCGTCAGGAAATCGTGCAGGCGGCGCGGCAGTTGGCGCTGCGGGCCGTCCGCGGCACGCTGGACCCGGATGCGATCGACGAGACGACATTTGCCGGCGCCCTCGAATCCGCCGGCATCCCCGATCCGGACCTGCTGATCCGCACCAGCGGCGAGCAGCGCATCAGCAATTTCCTGCTGTGGCAGCTGGCCTACACCGAGCTCGTGTTCACCGATGTCCTGTGGCCGGATTTCTGCGAGGCGGAGCTGGCCGCGGCCATCGAGGCGTTCCACCGCCGTGAGCGACGCTATGGCGCCTCCGTCGGCTCACGCTAGACCCGGTTCGGTCACCCAGCGCGTGCTGTCGGCGGCCGTGCTGCTGCCGGCCGCGATCGGCGCGGCGTGGCTGGGCGGCTGGGTGCTCGCCATCCTCGTCGCCCTCGCCGCCGCTCTGATGTACTGGGAATGGCAGGGGCTCTGCGGTGAAAAGGGCCGCAAGGCGGAGGGGCTGGCAGCGCTCTGCGGGCTGGCGACGTTTCTCTGGGGCTGGGCGGGACCATGGACGGCGATTGTCGCCGGTGTCTGTGTCGGCGTGGTCGGCGGCACTGCCCCAGCCACGTACCGGCTGTTCCTCCTGTCGGGCTTCGCATATGTCTGCCTCGCCTGCGTGAGCGTTCTGTGGCTACGTGGTCTCGAACCGGCCGGACTGGAGACCGTGCTGTGGCTCGGCGCGGTGGTTGTCGCAACCGACACCGCGGCCTATTTCACTGGCAGGACGCTGGGCGGGCCGAAGCTGGCCCCGAAGACCAGCCCGAAGAAGACGTGGTCGGGCCTGTTCGGCGGCATGGCGGGGGCGGCCGCTGCCGGCGGTGCGGTCGCCGTCGCCGTCGACGGGGCGGACGTTGCGAGCCTGGGACTGCTTGGCGGAGCATTTGCCGTGATTGCGCAACTCGGCGATCTTCTCGTTTCGAAGGCGAAACGAACCTTCGGTGTCAAGGATTCGAGCAATCTTATACCGGGTCACGGCGGCGTGCTCGACCGGCTCGACGGGTTTCTCTCGACGTCGCTCGTGCTGGCGGCCCTGGTCCTGTTGGGTGGCGGGAGCCCGGTCGCATGGCGATAGTCGTTCCCGAGACGGCGACGGCACGGCGACGGGTGACCATCCTCGGGTCCACCGGCTCCGTCGGCTGCAACACGATCGACCTGATCGAGCGAAATCGGGACCGCTTCGAGGTTGCCGCGGTGACGGGCGGGAGCAATGTCGCGCGATTGGCCGAGCAGGCGCTGCGTCTGCGCCCGCGATTCGCGGCGCTGGCCGACCCGGCCGGCTATGGTGAGCTCAAGCGGGCATTGTCCGGCAGCGGCATCGCCGTCGGCGCCGGAACAGAGGCCCTGGTCGAGGCCGCCGAACATCCGGCCGACTGGATCATGGCGGCGATCGTCGGCGCGGCCGGACTTGCGCCGACGCTGGCGGCGGTCCGCCGCGGCGGCATCGTCGCCCTTGCCAACAAGGAGTGCCTGGTGTGCGCCGGCCCGCTGGTGATGCGGGAGGTGGCCAAGAGCGGCGCGACCCTGCTGCCGGTCGATTCGGAACACAATGCGATCTATCAGGTCTTCGACTTCGATCGCCGGGAGGCGGTCGAGGAACTGGTCCTGACCGCGTCCGGCGGTCCGTTCCGAACCTTGTCGGCGGACGCGATGCAGAACGTCACGCCGGCCGAGGCGACGAACCATCCCAACTGGGACATGGGCGACAAGATCTCCATCGACTCGGCGACGATGATGAACAAGGGGCTGGAGGTGATCGAGGCGCACCACCTGTTCGGCCTTCCCGAGGACAGGATCTCGGTCCTCGTGCATCCGCAGTCGGTCATTCACAGCATGGTGCGCTATGTCGACGGCTCGGTCCTGGCTCAACTCGGACAGCCGGACATGCGCACCCCGATCGCCTATACGCTCGCCTGGCCGGAACGCATGCCGGCGCCGGTGGCGCGGCTCGACCTCGCAGAGCTGGCGCGGCTGGATTTCGAGGCGCCCGACACGGGGCGCTTCCCGGCCTTGCGGCTTGCGCGCGAGGCGCTGCGCGCCGGCGGGACGATGCCGACCGCGCTGAACGCGGCGAACGAGGAAGCGGTCGCCGGATTCCTGCGAAACCGGATCGGATTCCTCGACATTGCCCGACTCGTTGAACATATATTGTCGGAGATGCCGGCCGGAGAGACGGATTCGCTGCAGACCGTGCTGGAGGCGGATGCGGAGGCACGACGACGGGTCGGTGAAGAGATCGTGGCCATGGCGGGCTGACATATCAGCGCCGATGTTAACGTGCCGATAAACGTTTGAAGTCGATATTCAGGATCTGTCGATCGGATTGGTGACATGGAATTGTTCGCGAACTTCTGGGACGGGCTGTTCTGGTTCCTCGTCCTTCTGACGCCGCTGGTCTTTGTCCACGAGCTCGGCCATTACCTTGTGGCCCGCTGGTGCGGCGTGCGCGTCGACGTGTTCTCCATCGGCTTCGGCCCCGAGTTGTTCGGCTGGAACGCCAAGAACGGCACCCGGTGGAAGTTCTGCGCAATTCCTCTCGGCGGCTACATCAAAATGTTCGGCGAAACCGCCCTGGAGCCTGATGAATCGGGCAAGGTCCGCGAGCTGACGCCGGCGGAAAAGGCGGTCTCTTTCGAAAACAAGCGGCTGTCCCAGCGCGCGGCGATCGTGTTCGCCGGACCGGCCGCGAACTACGTGTTCGCGATCGTCGTGCTGGCGGTCATGTTCATGACCTTCGGGCAAAGCTATACCCCTGCCGTGATCGCCGCCGTCGCCCCGGACTCGGCCGCGGCGCGCGCCGGGATCCAGCCGGGCGACCGTGTCGTCAGCATCGACGGCGACGCGCTCGATCGTTACGAGGACCTCGCCGGCCGCGTGGCGCTGCACCCGGGCCGGCCGCTCGCGATCGAGATCGAGCGGGACGGCGAGGTGATGCAGCTCACCGTTACGCCGGACCCCGTCGAGATGAAGATGCTCGACGACACGGTGCAGACCATCGGATCGCTCGGCGTCGGGCTGATGCCGCCCGTGGTCGCAGAGGTCGTCGAGGACAGTGCCGCCGAGGCGGCCGGTTTCCGGGCCGGCGATCGGGTTCTGCAGATCGACGACACGGCGGTCGGCCGGTTCGAGGATCTGCGCGACATCGTTCTGGCGGCGCCCGAACGGCCGCTCGACTTCCTGGTCCAGCGTGACGGAGCGACGGTGACCCTGACGGCGACGCCCAAGTCGGTGGAAGTCAAGAGCGACGGCGAAACGCGGATCGTCGGCCAGCTCGGAATCGCCGCCCAGGCGCCACCAACGGCAATCGTCCGCCACGGCCCGACCATGGCGTTGTGGCAGGCGACGAAACGGTCCGCGGAGATTACAGAAGGCACCTTGACCGGCCTTGCGCAGATCGCCGTCGGCTTGCGGGACAGCAAGGAGATGGGCGGACCGATCATGATCGCGCAGGTCTCGCGCAAGATCGCGAAACGCGGCGTCGTCGACTTCATCGGCATGATGGTGCTGTTCTCGATAACGCTTGGCCTGATCAATCTGTTCCCCATCCCGGTGCTTGATGGTGGCCATCTTGCGTTCTACGCTGTTGAGGCAATTCGGGGGCGGCCCCTCGGCGAGCGTGCCCAGGAATACGGCTTCAAGATCGGGCTGGCGCTGGTCGTCAGCCTCATGATATTCGTAATGGTGAATGATCTTCTGCACCGAGTCTTGTGACACCCGCCTTAGGACAATAACTTGAACAAGGCCTCGCACGGGGAGGCATAGTCGTTGCTGAAATGGGTTGGCGTACCGGGCGTCCTGCTCTGTGCCGTTCTTGTCTTGTCGACTGCCGGTTACGCCCAGGAAGGCACGGGCGTGCCGGTGATCGTGGCGCCGCCGGGGCGCGCGCCGCAACCGCCGGCCGAGGCGCAGCCGGCGCCGACCGATGAGACCGGGGCACCGGGGGTCGGCCAGCGGACGCTCGAACGCATCCTCGTCGAGGGCAACCAGCGGATCGAGGCTGAAACGGTGGCCTCGTACATGACGGTGCGGCCCGGCAGCCGGTTCGGCCCCGCCGATATCAACGAATCCCTCAAGAAGCTGTTTGCAACCGGCCTGTTCGCGGATGTTGCCATCCGCGTCCAGGGTGACGTGATAATCGTGCGCGTGGTGGAAAACCCGATCATCAACCGAATCGCTTTCGAAGGGAACCTTCGGGTAAAGGATGACGTCCTGAACCAGGAGGTGCAGCTGCGTCCGCGCGTGGTGTACACCCGCACCAAGGTACAGGCCGACGTCAAGCGGATCCTCCAGGTCTACCGGCGCAACGGGCGGTTCGGCGCGACCGTGGAGCCGAAGGTGATCATGCTCGAGCAAAACCGCGTCGATCTCGTCTTCGAGATCAATGAAGGCCCGCTCACGAAGATCGCCCGCATCAGTTTCGTCGGCAACCAGCGTTTTTCCGATCGGACGCTGCGGGGCGAGATATTCACACGGGAGTCGCGGTGGTACCGTTTCTTCACCTCCGCGGACACCTACGATCCTGACCAGCTTGCATTCGACCAGGATACGTTGCGGCGATTCTACCTGAACAAGGGATATGCCGATTTTCGCATCCTGTCTGCGATCGCCGAGCTGTCACCGGACAAGGATGCGTTCTTCATCACATTCACGATCGAGGAGGGCGAGCGTTACAGGTTCGGCAAGATCGACGTGGAAACGACGATCCCGGAGCTGGATCCCGAGCCCCTCAAGAAGCTGCTGACGACCAAGCAAGGGGATACCTACAGCGCGAAGGAGGTCGAGGACTCGGTGCTCGCGCTGACCACGGAAGTGGGGAATTTCGGCTACGCCTTCGTCGACGTCCGCCCCAAAGTCAAGCGCAACCGCGAGGAACGGACCATCGATATCACCTTCGATGTCAACGAAGGTCCGCGCGTCTTCGTGGAGCGCATCGATATCGGCGGCAACGTGCGAACGCTGGACCGCGTCGTGCGCCGGGAGTTCAGGCTCGTCGAAGGGGACGCCTTCAATGCTGCGAAGCTGGAGCGGTCCAAAGCCCGCGTGCAGAACCTCGGGTACTTTTCCCGCGTCGAAGTCAAGACGGAAGAAGGGTCGGCTCCGGACCGCACCGTGATCAAGATGGACGTGGCCGAGAAATCGACCGGCGAACTAGGCATCGGAGCCGGTTATTCGACGGCCGATGGCGTTATCGGCAACATCGCGCTGCGGGAGCGCAACCTTCTCGGCAAGGGCCAGGACATCCGGATAACGCTCACGGCGGGGGAGCGGCGCCAGGAATTCGACATCAGTTTCACCGAACGGTATTTCCTCGATCGCAACCTGTCGGCGGGTATCGACCTGTTCCACATCACCGAGGACAACACCGATTTCAGCTCGTTCACCAGCACCAGGACCGGCGGCGGCCTGCGCCTGGGATATGAAATCAACGAACGATGGTCGCAGCGGCTGCGCTACACCGTGCGCCAGGACGAGATCGAGATCATCGATCCGGCGTCGGCTTCCGTGGCAATCCAACAGCAGGACGGCACGACCGTGACCTCGCTAATCGGCCAGGATCTCACCTATGATCGTCGCGACAGGACCATCAATACGACCGAAGGGTATTACATCCGCCTGTCGACCGATTACGCGGGACTCGGCGGCGACTTGCACTATGTGAGGGGCCGCCTGAGCGGTGGCTATTTCCTGCCCATTACCGACGATATCATCGCCAGCCTGACGGCGACGACCGGCATCGTCGAGGGCCTGGGCGAGGATATCCGCATCACAGACAGTTTCTTCCTGGGCGGCAACAGCTTGCGCGGGTTCGCGACCGCGGGGGTCGGACCGCGCGATATCAATACGGGCGACTCGCTGGGAGGCAAGAAGATCGCCTACGGCTCGCTGCAGTTCACCTTCCCGATCGGCCTGCCCGACGAATACGGGATCAAGGGCCTCCTGTTCAGCGACTTCGGCACGCTGACGGATATTGATTTCGTCGACACGTCGGGAACCAGTGATATCCGCGACAATCCCTCGGTGCGCGTGTCCTGGGGCACCGGATTGTCATGGAATTCCCCGGTCGGACCGCTTAGTCTTGATTTTGCATGGCCGATACGACAGGAAAGCTTCGACAAGACGGAGGTGTTCCGATTGCGTTTCGGCACCCGCTTCTAGACAGGTATGGATTACAATGACGTTTCATTCGCGATTGGTGTTTGCCCTGGGACTTCTGCTTTCGGCGACATGGTTCCCTGAGAGCGCCGCGTTGGCGCAAGCCGGAGGCGATCCTCCGGTGATTGCGGTCATAAATTACGCGGAAGCGATTCACGAATCGAAGGCCGGGCAGAGCCTGCGCCAGCAATTCGACAAACAGCGCGCCATCTACGAAAAGGAAATCAAGAACGCCGAGACCAAACTTGAAGAGGCGCAGCAGGAACTCAAACAGCAGCAGGCGGTGCTCTCGCCGGAGGCGTTCGCGCGAAAGCGGCAGGAATTCCAGAAGCAGGCAAGCGAATTGCAGCGCCACGCGCAGAACCGCAAACGCACCTTGGATCAGATGCGCGATGAGGGCCTTCGCCAGATCGAGACGGTGCTGCGTGAGATCCTTGGCGAAATGGTCAAGGAACGCGGCTATGACATTGTCATGAATGCAGGTCCGGGTACCGGCACGATCGTGATGGCCAGCAAGGATCTGTTCATCACCGACGAGGTCATGGAACGGTTGAACAAGAAGCTTCCCAAAGTCACCGTCAAACCGGCGGCAGACTGAGCACATGGCCGATGCCCGTTTCTTTCGGCGCGGAGGGCCGTTTCAGCTCGCCGAGCTGGCCGCCATGTGCGGCGCCCAACCGGCGGCAGGATGCGATCCGGAAAAGCAGATCATTGATGCCGCGCCGCTTGCGGCGGCCGGCCCGGCCGATATCAGCTTTCTCGACAACCCCCGATATCTCGATCAAATGAAGGCCAGTTCGGCCGGCGCCTGCATCATGAAACCGGACTCGGTTGAGCACGCGCCTGCGGGCATGGCATGCCTCCTGTCCCCGAACCCGTACAAAGCTTATGCGATGGTCGCAGGCGCGTTCTATGCGGCAGTGGAGCTCGAACCGGGAATCGCGTCGTCGGCCACGGTAAGCGAGAGCGCGAGGCTGGGCGAGAATATCAGGGTGGAGCCCGGAGCGGTCATCGGCGCGCACGCGGAAATCGGCGCGCGCTGTCACATCGGGGCAAATGTGGTGATCGGTGACGGTGTCGTGGTCGGCAACGATACGGTCATCGGCGCCAACTCCACCCTGTCGCATTGCTTCATCGGAGCGCGCGTGTTGATCTACCCGGGTGTCCGCATCGGTCAGCCGGGATTCGGCTATGCGATGGACCCGGGCGGACATCTCGCAGTGCCGCAACTCGGGCGGGTCATTGTCGAAGACGACGTCCATATCGGTGCGAACTGCGCCATCGACCGCGGGGCCGGACCCGATACCGTGATCGGCGCGGGGACGGTCATCGACAACCTCGTGCATGTCGCCCACAACGTGAAGATGGGGCGCGGTTGCGTGATCGCCGGGCAGTCGGGTATTTCGGGCAGTACCGAGTTGGGCGATCTTGTGATCATGGCCGGGCAGAGCGGTCTTTCCGGGCACATCAAGGTCGGGACAGGCGCCCAGATCGGTGGGCAGTGTGGTGTCTTGAAGGACCTTCCGCCAGGCGCGCGGGTCATGGGGACGCCGGCCCGGCCGGTACGGGACTTTTTTAAGGAAATTGCTCTCCTTTCGCGTCTGGTAAGAAAACAGAGGAAAGCCGGGTAGCATGGCCGACGATCCGCGTCCCGACGACGAAGTCGATATCAACAGAATCATGCGGATGATTCCGCACCGCTATCCGTTCCTGCTGGTCGACAAGATCGCCGAATTGGTGCCGAACGAGAGCGCAGTGGGCGTAAAATGCGTGTCGGTGGCGGAGCCGCATTTCCAGGGACATTTCCCGGCTCAACCGATCATGCCGGGTGTCTTGATCGTCGAGGCCATGGCCCAGACTTCGGCTGTGCTTGTCTGCCATACCTTGGGGCATGAGGCCGAGGGAAAACTGGTTTACTTCATGTCGATCGACTCCGCCCGGTTTCGCAAGCCCGTCGTCCCCGGCGACGTCATGCGCATCCATGTCACGAAGAAACAGAGCCGCGGCGCGGTCTGGAAATTTGAGGGCAAGGCGATGGTCGACGGAAAGGTCGTCGCGGATGCAACTTTCGCCGCCATGCTCGTCGATCGATGACAGAGATCCACAGCACAGCCATCGTCGACAAGACGGCCACCATCGGAGACGGCGTTACCATCGGCCCCTACTGCGTCGTCGGCGCGCACGTGACGCTGGAGGAGGGGGTGGTCCTGAAACCTCACGTCGTCGTCGATGGCCGCACGACGGTGGGCGCGGGCACGCATATCTATCCCTTTGCCTCGATCGGTCTGGTACCGCAGGACCTGAAGTACGCGGGCGAGGAATCGCGGCTGACCATCGGCCGGAACAACGTCATCCGCGAATACGTGACCATGAACCCGGGCACCGAGGGCGGCGGCATGGAAACCCGCATCGGTGACGGTGGGCTGTATATGATCGGCGCCCATATCGCCCACGACTGTCAGGTCGGGAACAATGTCATCATGGTGAACAATGCGACTTTGGGCGGACACGTCGTCGTGGGGGACTTCGCTGTTATCGGCGGTCTCGCGGCGGTCCACCAGTTCGTGCGCATCGGCGCCCACGCGATGATCGGCGGCCTCTCCGGGGTCGAGCACGACGTCATTCCGTTCGGCACCGTCGCGGGCGAGCGGGCGAGCCTTTCCGGACTCAACATCGTCGGGATGAAGCGCCGCGGATTCGATCGGGAGACCATCCACGGAATCCGGGCGGCATACAAGGGCCTGTTCGGCGGCGCCGGCACGCTGGACGACCGGCTGGAACGGGTTGCGGGCGAGTTTGCCGATAACGCCGTGGTACAGCAGGTTGCCGCCTTCATACGCGGCGAATCCAAGCGCGGTCTGGTCGTGCCGAAGTCGGAGCATGGCGGGTAAGCTGTGCATCGTCGCTGGCGGCGGCCGCTTGCCCAAGCTGCTGATCGATGCGTGCCGGGAGTCCGGACGCGAGTTCTTTGTCTTGGCGCTGAAGGGCCAGGCCGATCCCGATATCGTTAGCCAGGTTCCCCACGAGTGGGTTCGCATGGGCGCGGCGGGGAAGGGATTCGCAATCCTCAAGGAGCAGGGTGTCGAAGAGTTGGTGATGGCCGGCCGGGTGCGGCGCCCGTCGCTCCTCGATCTCAGGCCGGACATGCGGGTAATGAAATTCTTCGCGCGGCTCGGGCGAAAGGGAATTGGTGACGACGGGCTGCTTCGCGCGGTCATCGATGAAGTGGAGTCGGAAGGGTACACGGTTATCGGTGCCCATGATGTTCTGCCCAGATTGACCGCAGATGTGGGTCCACTCGGTTCCGTGGTCCCCGACGAGCAGGCACGCGCGGATATCGAGCGCGGCATGGCCGTGCTGTCAGCGCTCAGCGACGTCGACATCGGGCAGGCCGTGGTGGTGCAACAGGGGATCGTGCTCGGGGTCGAAGCGGTCGAGGGCACGGATGCCTTGATCGCGCGCTGCAAGGCGCTGAAACGTGATGGCCCCGGTGGCGTACTGGTGAAATTCTCGAAACGCGGTCAGGAACCCCGGGTCGACATGCCGACCATCGGGCCGGAGACCATCGAACGGGTCGCCGCGGCGCAATTGCGCGGTATCGCCGTCGGCGCCGGTTCGACTCTCATCCTTGATATCGACGAACTGGTCCGTGCCGCGGATGCGGCCGGAATATTCGTCCTCGGCGTCGCCCAGGAAACATGAGCAGCGCCCTCTCGGTCTTCATGATTGCCGGCGAGCCGTCGGGCGATGTGCTCGGCGCGCGCCTCATTGCGGCGCTGCGCGAACTGACCGGCGGAACCGTGGAGGTCAGCGGTGTCGGGGGGGAACTGATGGCCCGCCAGGGTCTGGAAAGCCTCTTTCCGATGGAAGAGATCTCTTTGATGGGGATCACCGAGATCCTCCCGCATTTGCCGCGGCTGCTGCGCCGTATCAGGCAAACCGCCGAGGCTGTGGACCGGGTTGCCCCGCGCGCCCTGGTGACCATCGATTCGCCGGACTTCACCCGGCGCGTCGCGCGCCGCGTGCGCCGGCGCACGATCCCGCGGATCCATTATGTCGCACCGACCGTCTGGGCCTGGCGGCCGGGGCGCGCAAAGGGCTTTGCCCGCGATTTTTCGCATCTGCTCGCGCTGCTTCCCTTCGAGCCGCCGTGGTTCGAGCGGGCTGGCCTGCCCTGTACGTTTACCGGACATCCCGTGATCGAAGGCGGCGCCGGCCGCGGCGACGGGGAGGGATTTCGTGCCCGGCACGAGATCGCAAGCGACGCGCCGGTCATCTGCGTGCTCCCGGGCAGCCGGCGCGGCGAGGTTTCGCGGCTCGCCGGCGATTTCGGGGCGGCACTGGAATTGTTCCGGCGCCGCGCCCCCGATATGAGGGTCGTCGTCCCGACGGTACCCGGCGTTGCCGCCATCGTCGAAGGCCTCGCCGGCAATTGGCCCGGCCGGGCACTCGTCGTGCGCGG